>Ga0247611_10007789_pt1 | contig 13328 bp, 13 predicted proteins | sample 177DNAGHGhighgp2_FD_192422 | JGI IMG/M metagenome (GOLD analysis project Ga0247611, IMG submission 192422) | Sheep rumen microbial communities from Palmerston North, Manawatu-Wanganui, New Zealand - 1770 DNA GHGhigh gp2 | ecosystem: Host-associated > Mammals > Digestive system > Stomach > Rumen... | reverse complement strand
CCGCTTGCGGTCAATCGCGTCCCGCCGACCTCGGCAGTCAGAAGCGCCGCTCGGCGGCGCATAAAAACGCCTACCCCGTTTGGAGTAGGCGTTTTTATGTCTCGGTGGGTTAAAATGTGTATTTTTAACTAGTGTGTGGGTTAATATGTGTTTTTGGGTAGGTGGGGCGGTAGAAAGGGTGGCACAATAAATATTTGTGACAAACATTTATGCTATGTTATCATTTTTAATCTTTCTTAACTATAAGTCACGTTTGTTATTTCTGATTTACTTGGCACTCTTCCTTGTATTTTATATACTTTATAACTGCAACTAAATTCTTTTGTTTCATGAGCGTCTAAACCATTTATTGTAGAACTTATTTTTTTCATCGCAACATCTACATCATCATATACAGTAATATTAATAATTACTCGTGAAATATACTCATCTGTATTATTTGTAGCCTTTCCAGATATTGAATATATGTAGTATTCGCCCCAATCTAATCTCATAGCACTTTTTGTTACTGAAACATTAGTTACTTCCTCTTGTGGTGTTCTCTCTTGTGGTGTTCTCTCTTGTGATAACTGTGCTTCCTGTGTTCCACACCCTACTAAACCAGTTAACATAAAAAACAACACAAATGTAATGCCTAAGATTCTTTTCATTTTTTCTCCTTTGCTGATTATAAAAAAGTGCGCCCCGAGGGACGCACCCAAAATGCATCTCTCATGTTGCTACACATTTATCCTACCTAAAGGGGAGAGAATACACTTTAACGAGAGTATTCCCTTTAAGGTAGTAAAGTATTAAAATGTGTAGCAAGATCATATTACCATATTTAAGTAAAAATTACAAGCATTACGCCATAAATCTTCCTGACTGTGCAAAAACACTTTAATTTGTTAAATATAGCGAAACAAATATTAACAATATTTATTAAAATTTAAAATATTTTTTAGCAAAAAACTTTACAATAGCCTTTTTTTATGATAACATAGTGTCGCCGTAAAGCCATAAGCAAAAACCTTGTGCATTTTCTTCCATAGTTTTCTCCATATAACCAAAAAATTAAAGAGGAGGAAATTATCATGAAAAATCAGTTTGAACTCTATAATGAAAGACAGAATAAACTCAATACAGAGTATCAACGGTTTGTTAAAAAACTAGTGCATTCTTGTTGCGATATATCAAAAGATTATAATAATCTATCTTTTGAAAACAAACACAGACTACAACAAGAACTGCCACTTGTTTTATTAACATTTAGAAGTGAACTTAATAATTTCACTAACAACTAAATAACAGAAAAAGAGCCATGACCGAGTCGGCTCTTTTTTTGTATAAATAGGTTCAAATCCCGCCCTTTTCACATTTTAACCCACTTTACCTATGTGTGTAGGTAGGGTGTTTTTTCGTTTTTTGGACATAAAAAAAGACCCTTGAAATTCAAGGGTGTCCAAAATCGCTAGTTTTTGCCTAAAAATATGCAAAAATGGGTCAAAATGCCGAAAGACCTTTTGACCCACTTCTTTGGAGCTACTGGGCGGACTTGAACCGCCGACCTGCTGATTACGAATCAGCTGCTCTACCGACTGAGCCACAGTAGCATATATATAATTTATTGTTCCTTATTCTGCTGTGGCGCAGGCGGTAACCGTAAGGAGCAAACGTAGTTTGCGACGGAATAGCGTATCGCTACGGCGTTAGCCGTCGATCGCGTCCTGAGCCACAGTAGCATATTAAGATAACCGCTTATTTATAAAGCCTAATTATCTTAACACATTTTATTAAATTTATCAACAATTTTTTACGGTTTAAATTAAATTTAAGAAAAATCTTTTAATCGCTTAAAACGAAACCGCGGTTTTTTAGCCAAGTAACCGACAAAGAAACCCATTTTTGCACGGGTTCGTTAATCCCGCCCGTTTCTTCGGTGGCAAGCGAAAGCCCGTGCACGCCGCTTTCAAAAATATGCAATTCAAAAGGTACGCCCGCCGTTTTGTAAGCAAGCGCCATAAATAAAGAGTTTTCCGACGGAACGGCATTGTCATCCGCCGTCGCCCAGATAAAGGCGGGCGAAGACTGTTCGGTAACGCAGTTTTCAAGCGACAGGGCATCAACGAGTTCCGTATTATCGCCGCAAAGGTTGTCGAAACTTCCCCTATGCGCTTTTTCGCCGCCCGTTATAACGGGATAGGATAAAATCACCGCGTCGGGGCGAACGAGCGCCGCCTTTTCTTTAAGTGCCGCTTTAACTTCCGCACGGTCAAAACAAGTGGCAAGCATACCCGTAAGATGTCCGCCTGCGGAAAAGCCTACCGCCGCTATTTTGTCGGGTTTAACGGCGAGTTTTGCGGCGTTTTCGCGGATATACGCCATAGCCATAGCCCCTTCGATAAGTTGTGCGGGGAAACTTATCGGCGCAACCGAATATTCCAAAGTAAACGCGGAAAACGCCCTGCCCCACGCTCGAATTAAGTTTTTCGGCGAAAAACAGGAATAAATTTTGAAAATTTTTTAAAGTAAAAAGGCTTATCGAAATCGATAAGCCTTTTTACTTAGAATATTTATTTACTTTTTGCTGTCTTTTTTGTCTTTATCTTTATCTGCCTTTTTAATTTCAAGATTTTTTCTGTCTAATTCAACTTCACCCTTATTTACGGACTCCGTCAAATTGTCTACTGCTTTTAATCTGTCTTTAAGACCTTTAAAAATACCCATATTGCTTCTCCTTTAATTTTTATGGCTAAATTATATCACAATTTGAGATAAGTGTCAACATCTCAATATGAGATTTTATATAATTTTTTTATGAGATTAAAACAATTAAGACAAGAAAACGGCGTTTCTCAAAAAGAAATCGCCGAATATTTGAATATTAAACAAAACACGTATTCTCAATACGAAACGAGTAAAAGAGAGTTGCCGATAGATTTTTTAATCAAGTTGGCTAAATACTATAATGTTTCCACAGATTATATTTTAGAATTAGAAGATTAAAAGCGTTTGAAATTCAAACGCTTTTAGTTTATTGTTGTATCGCTTGTTCTATCGCAGATAATATTTCTTTTTTACCTACGCCCTTTTCGGCGGAAGAACATATTATATTATCTATACCGAGTTTAAGACTTGCCGCAATACTCATTATTTGCGGCTTTATTTTCGTCTTCGGCAGTTTGTCCGCTTTCGTAGCAACGGCGACGAACGGAATAGAATAATGATATAAGTAATTTATCATTTGTTTATCGTCCGCGGTCGGTTCGTGGCGTATGTCCACGAGAGAAAGCAACAGCGTGATTTTTTGTGTAGCGAAAAAGTCTTCGAGCAGGCGCGCCCACTTCGCCTTTTCTTCTTTCGAGACTTTAGCAAAGCCGTACCCGGGGAGATCCGCAAGCACGAACGAACCGAAATCGAAATAATTGACGAGCCTTGTTCTGCCGGGGTCAGCCGAAGTTTTTGCGAGTTTTTTATTCCCCGCGAGCATATTGATAAGCGAACTTTTACCTACGTTCGACCTGCCGCTTACGGCGATAATCGGTCTGCCGTCAACATAGAACTCGCCGCCGACTGCCACGGACGTTATGAATTTAGCCGTAAAATTTTCCATTATTTACCCTTTTTACCGCCGAAATCGATAGCGTTTTTAAACACGGTATCGACCGTTTCCGCGGTTATGAATTTTATCTCTTTTTTAACGACTTTCGGCAAATCTTCCAAATCCTTAAAATTGCCTTTCGGGATTATGACCGTTTTTATCCCCGCCCTATATGCCGCAAGTGATTTTTCTTTAAGCCCGCCTATCGGCAAAACCTTGCCGCGGAGCGTTATTTCGCCCGTCATTGCAACTTCCTTTTTGACCGCCTTTTCCGTGAACGCCGAAAGAATAGCCGTCGCCATAGTTATGCCCGCGGACGGCCCGTCTTTTGGCGTTGCCCCTTCGGGAACGTGGATATGGATATCCCGCGTCGTAAACTTTTCTTCGGGAATTCCGTACCTTTCGGCGTTTGCGTGAATATAACTTATCGCGGCGCGGGCGGACTCTTTCATTACGTCGCCGAGTTTACCCGTCAAAAGTATTTCGCCTTTGCCCGAAATCAAACTTACTTCGATAGTTAAGGTTACCCCGCCGACGCTCGTCCACGCAAGCCCCGTGCACGCGCCCACTTCGTTGCGGTCAAGAGTTTCGCCCTTAACGAACTTTCTCGCGCCGAGATAGTTTTTTACGGTCGCTTCGGTTATCGTCTGTTTCTTTAAGCGCGGGTGTTCGGCGACCGCCGCCGCCACTTTTCTTATAACGCTACTTAAGTTCCGTTCCAGATTGCGGACGCCCGCTTCCATAGTATAGCCTTCGACGATTTCCTTAACCGCGTCGTCGGTAAACTCTACCCGTTTTTCGGTCAGTCCGTTGTTCTTTATCTGTTTGGGAATAAGGTACTGTTTTGCTATCTCCTGCTTTTCTTCCTGCGTGTAGCCCGTAAGTTCTATTATCTCCATACGGTCAAGTAGCGGATACGGAATAGTATCCACCGTGTTAGCGGTAGTTATGAACATAACCTTTGAAAGGTCGAACGGCACTTCCAAAAACCTGTCGCGGAAAGTCGAATTCTGCTCGGGGTCAAGGACTTCCAAAAGCGCGCTCGCGGGGTCGCCGTGGATATCCGACGAAAGTTTGTCTATTTCGTCGAGAAGAAAGACGGGATTATTTACGCCCGCGGTTTTAAGCCCGTAAATGATGCGCCCGGGCATTGCGCCGACGTAGGTTTTACGGTGTCCGCGGATCTCCGCTTCGTCCTTTAAGCCGCCTAAACTCATGCGCACGAATTTGCGGTCAAGCGCGCGGGCAATCGACGTTACGACCGAAGTTTTTCCCACCCCGGGCGGGCCAACGAAACACAGAATAGGTCCTTTAATCTGTTTCGTAAGGTGCAGAACGGCGATATATTCGGTTATTCTCTGCTTTACCTTTTCCAAGCCGAAGTGGTCGGCGTCCAAAATCTTTTTCGCTTCCGCTATATTCTCTCGGTCAACGGTGCTTTTGTTGAACGGAAGGTCCAAAATCCAGTCGAGATAGTTGAGTATCACCGAGTAATCGGGCGACGACGGGTTGACCTTATCAAGCCGACTTAATTCCTTCATCGCTTTGCTCTCAACTTCCTGCGGGAGATGCGCGTCTTTTATACGGCGTTCCAGATCGGCGCGGTCGTCTTCGCCGTCGCCGAGTTCGTTGTGGATAGCCTTTATCTGCTCGCGAAGATAAAATTCTTTCTGACTCTTATCTATGCTAGACCTTACCGAAGAAGTTATTTTCTTTTCGAGTTTCGCTATCTCCGTTTCCCGCCGCATAATTTCGTCGAAGATTTTAAGCCGTTTTACCGTTTCGTCCTCGGTCAAAACTTTCAAGACCGTTTCTTCTTTTAACGGCGCGACCGAAAGCGCGCTGTCGATAAACCTGTCAGGCTCCGTTATACTCATTATCGTTGCGACCGCTTCTTTTTGCAGGCGTTTATCTATCAGTACGAATTCCGAAAACGCGTCCCGCGCCACGCGGAAATAGGCTTCGGTCAAAAGCCCGTCGCCGTCCGTTATATACGGCGCTTCCTTTACTTCCGCCGCAAAATACCCCTTTGCGGAAACGAATTTTACGATTTTGGCGCGCGTAAGCGCTTCAACGCCCACTTTCATCGCGCCGCCGTTTATCCGCCCCACCTGCTTTATGCGCGCAATAACGCCCACTTCCGAAATGTCGGACTTTAACGGTGCGTCTATAAACGCGTTCTTCTGCGCCGCGATAAATAAAAGATTGCCTGAGGTCGGCGCGGCTTCTACCGCCGCGACCGAAATGGGACGCCCCACGTCAAAGTTCAAAAAAGTATTCGGGAACAGCACCTTGCCGCGAAGGGCAATAACGGGCAAAACCTTCGTTTCGTCTATTTTTTCAGTATTCTCGATAACGTCGTTATTTTTCTCTTCCATATTCTTTTACCTTATGTATTTCGTTTTGTCTTTTTGCTTACAGACAGTATTTTTCCAACAAGTATTTTACGGGCTGATCTTTATAAGGCACGGTTATTTCGTCGGCAATCTGCTTTAATTCTTCCCTGCCGTCGCCCACGGCAACGCCGTGCCACTCACCGCGGATAAGTTCTATATCGTTGGTCGAATCCCCTACGGCGATCACTTTATCGAGCGGGATATTATGGTATTTTGCTAAAAATTCCACAGCGACTTTTTTGCTGCAAGTCGGCGAAACGGCTTCCACCAGCACTGCCGCACCGTTATTAACGATTGCTTTCCCCGCATACCTTTCTTGCAGTAACGGCGTAATTCTGATTGCTTCTTCCGGTCCGCAAAGCCCTATGACCTTTTGCACCGTTCGTCCGTTTTTAACGATAAAATCCGCCGCATCTTCCACTCTTGTGCCTTTTACTTTGCAATTTATCTCATAACGTTCTATTAGTCGTGAAGAACCGCTATAATACATAACGTCGTCTATTTCGACTATCACGCTCACGTTTTTCTTTAAAAAATATTTTGCAATTTCCGCCGAAATATCCGTAGACAGCCCCCCGATAAACAGATTTTTGCCCGATTCTATCTCGTTTATCATCGCGCCCTGATAGGCTACCACTATCCCTTTGAAACCGTACTTGCGACAAATCGGGAGTATGGACGCCATCATTCTGCCTGAACAGACGGCGAATATCCCGCCCTTTGCACAGTACTTTTTTATCGCATCGACCGTTTCAGGTTCTATTATATCGGGCGCTGTACCAAGCGTCCCGTCAAAATCACTCACAAATAATTCGTATTTCATTTCAGTCCTTCTTCCGTAAGTTTTTTTATGATTTCATCGGCAAGGCTGTCGCCGATACCTTCTACTTTAATAAGTTCTTCCTTTGTAGCGGAAATTATACCCGAAAGGTCTTTGAATTTATCGAGAAGCGCCCCCGCCTTGACCTTTCCCAAGCCCTTAACGCCGTCAAGGACCGAAGATAAAGAACGCTTGCCGCGTAAAGTTCGGTGAAAAGTTATCGCAAAACGGTGCGCTTCGTCGCGGATGCGCTGCAACATTTTAAGACAGTAATCGCGGTGCGAAAGAACGACGGGCTCTGACTTATCTGGTAAAAATATCTCTTCTTCGCGCTTCGCAAGTGAAATTAAATCTATCCCCTTTACGCCCTTAAAGTCGAAAATTTCTTTAACGCTCGACAGTTGCCCCTTGCCGCCGTCGATTATTATAAGGTCGGGCTTCGGGAACTTCTCGGGGTCGGTATCAAGCCGCTCTATACGGCGCGTCAAAACTTCCTGCAAACTCCTAAAATCGTCGTTCCCTTCAAAGGTCTTTATCTTAAACCTGCGATACTCGTCCCGCGCGGGTTCGCCGTCGATAAAGACGACCATACTGCCCACTCTGTCCGTACCCGAAATGTGCGAAATATCGTAACACTCCATACGCTTGGGGTATCGGGAAAGATTTAACTTTTCCTTTAAGGTTTCGCACGCCTTTACCGTCATATCGTCTTTGTGCTTTATTCTATCGACTGCGACCGACAAGTGTTCTTCGGCGTTTACCGCCGCCATATCCGCAAGTTGTTTCCTTACCCCGATTTTAGCGCAAATTATCTGTACGGATTTATTGAACTCTTTTTTAAAGTATTCCGCGATAAGGTCTTCGCCGTCTGTCTCTTCGCCCGTTATTATTTCGTCGGGTATCTCTTCGCCCTTTTTGTAGTAGCGAAGAATAAACTCGGAAAGGGCTTCCGCGGAACTTGCCGTCGCACTCTCGAAAGAAAAGTTACGGCTGCCCAGCATCCGCCCGCTGCGTACGACCAAAAGGTTTACCACCGAATATATCCCGTCCGTGCGGTACGCTATTATATCCGCACTTAAAAATTTGTTTAACGAAGTTATGCGGCGCAACTTGATTTTGTCGAGAGAATTAAGCCCTTGTTTGTACCGAAGCGCAAGTTCAAACTGTTCGGCGTTCGCCGCCGCAAGCATTTTCTCTTTTAAGGTCTTTTCCGCACCGCCTATATCGCCCGACATAAACGCCACGGCGGCTTTCACCCGCTCCCCGTATTCCATTTCGCTCTCGTAAAAGGCGCACGGCGCGGTGCATTTTTTAATATGATAGTTAAGACAGGGCTTTATGGGCTTTGCCGTCGATAAAACCTTGTCGCACGGGCGCAAATCGTATAAAAGGTTTATTAAGTCCAGCGTTTCGTAAACGTTTATCCCGCCCATAAACGGCCCGAAATATTTAGCCCCGTCCCGCTTTAACTTCCGCGTTACCGTAAAGGTCGGATAAACGCTTTTAAGGTCTATCTTGATATACGGGTAGGTCTTATCGTCTTTTAAAAGGATGTTGTAGCGCGGTTTGTGCTTTTTGATCAGGTTGTTTTCGAGAGATAAGGCGTCAATTTCCGACGGAACTATTATATAGTAAAAATCGGCGATATTTTTCACCATCGCCATAACCTTTTCGGTTTTGACGCTGTTAAAAAAGTACTGCCTTACGCGGTTTTTAAGGTTTTTCGCCTTGCCGACGTATATTATTTGCCCGCCCGCGTCCAGCATAACGTAAACCCCGGGGTTTTCGGGCAGAAGTTTTAATTTGTCGTCAATTACGCTCACGCTTTGATTATACCAAAAACCGAGTATTTTTTCAAGCGGTTTTAATATCCTAAAAATTCCACGCCTTTTAAAAGAACGTCCGACAGCGCGTCGCTTTTGAGTGAATAAAAAATCACCTTGCCCTGCCGCTTGGTTTTAACGGCGTTCAGGTTTTTAAGTAGTCGGAGTTGATGCGACACGGTAGTCTGGTTTATGCAAAGAATTTCGGATATATCGCTCACGCACATTTCGGTTATCGCAAGCGCGGATATAATTTTCAGCCGCGTGTAGTCCGAAAAAATAGAGAAAAAACACACGAGTTCGTCCAAAATCTCCCCCCGCGGCACGTAATCTTTTACTAAATCCTGCAATCTTCTGTCAATAAGCATTTCCATAATAGCACCCCTTAAAATGTTTGTATGAATATACGTTACCATAAACGGACAAGCGAAAAATAAAAAAGACCGTCATAAAAACGGTTTTATACGCGTATTTTGTAAAAGGAGGTTTAAATATGAATTCAAATAATATCGTTTTAGTAGCGCTTATGTTTTTACTTGCGAATAACAACACGATAACTACAACGCAACTCTTATTATTGCTTGCGTTACTTTCCACAACGACGACTTGGCACAACTGTCTTTGCGGCAACAATAATAACGCTAACAACTAAATATTCAATCGTTAAAAGGCTTAACCGTTGCGGGTAAGCCTTTTAATCTTCTCTTCCGAGTAAAAAATCTACGGAAACGGAAAAATAATTTGCAATTTCAATAAGCGCGTCCAAATCAGGCTCTCGGCTACCCGTTTCCCAAAAACTGACCGTTTGATTACACACGCCGAAAATCTCGCCGAGTTTCCTTTGCGACAACCCCTTTTCAAGTCTTAATTCTTTCAGTTTTTCCCCAAAAAAATTACCTTTCATAAGAATATTGTATGCAATATTCCTACATTTTGTTGACAGTCCTACATATTGTAGGATATAATATAAGAAAAAATTTGGAGAAAGAATATGGCACTAATTTCATGTCCAGAATGCGGGAAACAAATAAGTACAAATGCTACAACTTGTCCACATTGCGGCAATCCTTTAAAAACAGCACCCAATACAACCAGTTCTACAAATAAACCTGTTAAATATGCACACACAACTAAAAGAGTAACATGCTGGGGGTTAGGTGGCAATAATAAAATTGTAGAACAATTACAACCCGAAATTTCTGCTGGCTGGGAAATTGTTTCGGTCGTTGAAGACCATTGGCGCGGTGGCATATTAAGACACGTTTATACAGTTACATTAAAAAAATTGATGCGTTAAATTATTTCCATTACAGCAACTACCGTTCAATATCCCGACAGGGATATTTTTCACTTTAAACTAAACAAAATAACACAGTAAAGCGGCTGTAAGTCCCGTAAAGAAACAAAACGTTGTTACTGACTGTGAACCTTTCCCCCGACGAAGTCGGAGGGAAGCACGGTAGTTGCTGCATCCGTCGCAAAGCGACACAAAAGGAAAGCACCCATCTACTGATGGATGCTTTCCTTTTGTCTTGGATGCAGCAACTACCTATCTTCCCGTGTCGTCTCCAACAAAGTATTGTCGGCGCAAGTGAGCTTAACTTCTGTGTTCGGTATGAGAACAGGTGGACCTCACCGCTATCGTCACCGCAATGGTATATACTCAAGGTTCCCCTTGTATATATCGGTGTTTTTTGAATCCGCAGATTCACAACCGCATAGTATAAACTTAATTTTCGTACCTTTCAAGCCCAAGGCTCATTGAAGTTATGTCTTGTTTCGTATCAATTAAATCGCTTTAATCTCATCTCTTTAATGAGATCAAGCCCTCGACCTATTAGTATCGGTTAGCTCAAAGTATCACTACTCTTACACCCCCGACCTATCGAACTTGTTGTCTGCAAGTGGTCTTACTAACTTGTGTTATGGGATATCTTATCTTGAGGTTAGTTTCACGCTTAGATGCTTTCAGCGTTTATCTAATCCGCACTTCGCTATCCTGCCATGCCGCTGGCGCGACAACAGGTGCACAATCGGTGCGTTCATCCCGGTCCTCTCGTACTAGGGACAAATCCTCTCAAATATCCTACGCCCACGATGGATAGGGACCGAACTGTCTCACGACGTTCTGAACCCAGCTCGCGTGCCACTTTAATCGGCGAACAGCCGAACCCTTGGGACCTGCTTCAGCCCCAGGATGTGACGAGCCGACATCGAGGTGCCAAACCTCCCCGTCGATGTGAACTCTTGGGGGAGATCAGCCTGTTATCCCCGAGGTAACTTTTATCCGTTAAGCGACGGCAATTCCATTCTCTACCGCCGGATCACTAAGCCCTACTTTCGTATCTGCTCGAATTGTCACTCTTACAGTCAAGCTCCCTTATGCCTTTGCACTCTGCGAATGATTTCCAACCATTCTGAGGGAACCTTTGGGCGCCTCCGTTACTCTTTAGGAGGCGACCGCCCCAGTCAAACTGTCCACCTGACACTGTCCGTTCACCGGTTCACGGCTGACCGTTAGAATCCCAGCAACAGAAGGGTGGTATCCCAACGTTGACTCCATAGCCGCCGAAGCGGCTACTTCCAAGTCTCCCACCTATCCTGTGCATCCGTTACCGTGATTCAATATCAAGTTACAGTAAAGCTCTACGGGGTCTTTCCGTCCAGTCGCGGGTTAATACGCATCTTCACGCATTCTTCAATTTCGCCGGGCCCCCTGTTGAGACAGCGCCCAAATCGTTACGCCATTCGTGCGGGTCGGAATTTACCCGACAAGGAATTTCGCTACCTTAGGACCGTTATAGTTACGGCCGCCGTTCACCGGGGCTTAAATTCAACGCTTCGCTTGCGCTAACATCTCCTCTTAACCTTCCGGCACTGGGCAGGCGTCAGCCCCTATACGTCAGCTTGCGCTTTCGCAGAGACCTGTGTTTTTGGTAAACAGTCGCTTGGGCCTCTTCACTGCGGCCACATCGCTGTGGCTCCCCTTCTCCCGAAGTTACGGGGTCGTTTTGCCGAGTTCCTTAACAAGGGTTCTCCCGTTCGTCTTGGAATTTTCTTCCCGTCTACCTGTGTCGGTTTGCGGTACGGGCACCTACTACCATATTTAGCGGCTTTTCTCGCCAGCGTGGATTCATCAGCTTCGCTACTAATTTCACTCCGCGTGAGCGCAATAGTTTACAGCAAGCGTACTTTACTACCTGCCACTACCTCGCCTTGCCCACGGATTTCCACTCCCGTGGTCTGACTATCCTCCTGTGTCACCGCGTCATTTAAACGATATTCGGTGGTATCGGATTCTCTACCGATTGTCCATCATCTACGCCTTTCGGCCTCGACTTAGGTCCCGACTTACCCTGGGCGGACGAACCTTCCCCAGGAAACCTCAGACTCTCGACGGAGGAGTTTCTCGCTCCTCTCTCGCTACTTATGCCGGCATTCTCTCTTGTATCTCGTCCATCAGCACTTCCGTTCTGACTTCAGCCTTTCATACATTGCTCCTCTACCGATACGATTACTCGTATCCCCATGCTTCGGTGTTAGGTTTTAGCCCCGTGAATCTTCGGCGCACCTTCACTCGACCAGTGAGCTATTACGCACTCTTTTAATGTGTGGCTGCTTCTAAGCCAACATCCTGGTTGTCTCTGCAATGACACATCCTTAACCACTTAACCTATACTTTGGGACCTTAGCTGTGGATCTGGGCTGTTTCCCTTTTGACGACGGCACTTATCTGTCGCCGTCTGACTCCGTTATATAAATATAGTGTATTCGAAGTTTGATATGAGTCGGTAGGTCGTGAAACCCCCTAGTCAAATCAGTGCTCTACCCCACTTATTCTAAATAACAGGCTAGCCCTAAAGCTATTTCGAGGAGAACCAGCTATATCCTGATTCGATTGGAATTTCTCCGCTATCCACAAGTCATCACCGACTATTTCAACAGGCGTGTGTTCGGTCCTCCACAGGGTTTTACCCCTGCTTCAACCTGCTCATGGATAGGTCATCAGGTTTCGGGTCTACGACACGCTACTTTTCGCACGTTTCATACTCGCTTTCGCTTCGGCTCCGTGACTTCATCACTTAACCTCGCAACGCATCGTAACTCGCCGGCCCGTTCTACAAAAAGTACGACATCACACTCGTGTGGTGCTTTGTCTGCTTGTAAGCATACGGTTTCAGGTTCTTTTTCACTCCCCTCCCGGGGTTCTTTTCACCGTTCCCTCACGGTACTTTACTCTATCGGTCACATGGTCGTATTTAGCCTTACGAGATGGTCCTCGCATCTTCCGTCAGGATTCCTCGTGTCCCGACGTACTCTGGATACCTGCAACTTAGCTTCAATTTCGTGTACGGGACTTTTACCCTCTTTCGTCCACCTTTCCAAGTGTGTTCCACTATCGTCACTTCGTCTTACCAGGTCCGCTACCCCACGCGTATTGCTACCCGTGGTTTGGGCTCTTCCGATTTCGCTCGCCACTACTTTCGGAATCGTTTTTTACTTTCTTTTCCTTTGGGTAATGAGATGTTTCAGTTCCCCAAGTTCCCCTCATTACGCTATGTATTTACGTAATGATAATGCAACATTACTTGCATTGAGTTCCCTCATTCGGATATCTACGGTTCTAGGTTTATGTGCAACTCCCCGTAGCTTTTCGCAGCTTGTCACGTCCTTCTTCGGCGCCATGTACCAAGGCATTCTCCTGTATG
>Ga0247611_10007788_pt1 | contig 13329 bp, 27 predicted proteins | sample 177DNAGHGhighgp2_FD_192422 | JGI IMG/M metagenome (GOLD analysis project Ga0247611, IMG submission 192422) | Sheep rumen microbial communities from Palmerston North, Manawatu-Wanganui, New Zealand - 1770 DNA GHGhigh gp2 | ecosystem: Host-associated > Mammals > Digestive system > Stomach > Rumen... | reverse complement strand
ATCTTTTAATGTAGTTGTATATTGGAAATCAACCATAATACAATTACGTTCCTTATCATAATCTATAGCGTAGTCTGCATAGAATGTTTTACCTTTATATTGATATTCTACCTCTACATACTTAGCAGAGTAGGTGTGTTCTACATATTCCCAGAAGTCTAATCTTTGATACATATTAATATCCTCCATACACATCATTATATGCCCTAGAATCGTTTCTTTCTGTTAGAATGATTAATTTATCATCTCCCTTGTAAAACGAGCGTATACGTTAAATATGAGCGAATTAGAGGCATAGTCCTATTTCTTCCATATTTCAATTCTAAGCAATTCTTTGTAGTAAGATGATTAATTTATTATCTCAATATCAAAACGCTCTCTAAAGCTAAATATGAGCAAAATAAAAGAGGTTGACTATTCAACCTCTACATTAGGAATATTTAATAATCTAGCTAGTCCATACTCTGTATGAATAATATAATCATTCTCTGAGACTTGAACATTATTTAATTTCTTAATTACAAATAGCATCTCGAAGGCAGAGACTCCCTTGAAATCTCTCTTAATATTCTCATTAGAGTAAATCATTTCTCTATAGAATCCTGAGTGAGTACCGAGAAGTCTATGTAGTTTATAGATATTAATATGAACATCTAATTGATTTAGTTTAGGGTCAGTTAATAAAGATTCATCTGCCTTATCTAATTCAACAATAACTTCATCATTCTTTAGACTCACGATATTTAATCCTAGCTCTTCTAGTCTCGGTACAATATAAGTTAACATTAATTGTTTTTCATAGTTACCAATTCTCTTAGGATTAGTATTTCCGAATACTACTTGTCTGATAAATCTACTATTAATAAAATAAGGTTCATCAGTAAACTTCTTAACTAAATCTTGGAATCTTTTATAATTATAGTCTAATCCCTTTTCTTGAGATAAATGATAATAGGCTTGATTATTGCCTTGACGTAAATCAATACTCATTAATAACTTACCATCATAGTTCATATTATATACATCGACATCTCCATACTTGTTATCAGAGAAATCGAAATTAATTTCTTGTAGATAATTATAAGTTGATGATGTTTTAATAGTATCAATTAGATTATCTTTGATTCTAAATAATTCTTGATTAAATTGTTCTTCTCCCCCGAGACGTTCAACTAAATCAACAAATTGTAACCAAGATTCATATTCTCCAAATACCTTTAATCTCTCCGAGAAGTAAGGCTCATCAAATATATTAACCTTTGAACCAATATCACTAACAAATCTTTTCTTTAATTTAACTGTAATCTCCATTGCTTATCACCTCAACTATATTGTAGCATAAATAAAATAAAAAGTAAAGACCTAAATCTTTACTTCTTTGATTTCTACTTTATCGTAGCCTTTCTTAGCTAATTCGATACCTTTATTTAATGCTTTGACATAATCATAACCATTGAATAAGTCTCTTTCTACTATAGCATCCTCTGGGCAATCAGTTAGAGGGTAGGCACTAAAATTAATACCATTCTCCTTATTATAGATTTCGTGAGATTGTAAATCTAACCAGTTAGTTTCAATTGTCATATCTAAAGTTAATGTTTTCATTATCTCACTTCCTTTAATCTCAAACTATTAAATAAGTCTTCATCATAAATAATAGCGTCAAGGCGAGCGTCATCGTTGACATCAGCAATGTCAATATATCCACCGAAGGCTGGTTTATACCAAATCCATTTAATGTCTCCATTAGGCATTTCAGCTTTAATTGATGTTGCATATTGCTTTACATCTTTCCAAGTAAGGTATTTTACAGGGTCATCCTCTCCTTTGCTTACAAGCTTACTTTCCTCTCCTGAAAGTTCACTTACAAGCTCAATTTTTGGCTTCATAACATTTACATCTCTAGTAGGCTTTTCAACACTCATAGCCTTATCTTCAATGTTCTTAATATCAAACAACTTATCTAAAAGTTCAATGTCTTTATCTCTTGTTTCATAAGAAGTATATTCTACAAACTTTTCCCTAGTAGAGCTAAGAATAAGGTTAATTCCTATGCTATCATCATTTTTACTATAACCAGTTATTGAGTTTACATCAATTACTGTCTTGTCAATATCATTAAATCTAATCATTTTTAAATCCTCTCATAACCATAATTTTTTCTATATTCTCTTGCAATCTCTCGGTGAACTTGTTCGTCTTCCATACAAGCTGGATAGATAGGGTCATCACCATAACACACTACCTGTCTAGGGCAAGTATAGACATTACCGTGAATATCTTCTACTTCACTAAAAGGACAATAGTCACATTCGTTATCTCCGAGATAGTCAAGTATCTCATCGTCTGTTAAATCTTTAACTAACTTAGTCATTTTTGTTCTCCTTTAACTTTTTAAAATAATCTTCTATCGCTCTTAAAAATTCAATAGCACATTGATATTGGTCAGGTAGTTTATAGAATCTATCATAATATTCATAATAATCTACAACTCCGATATTTTCAAAAAATTCATCTAAACAACTTAATCTGTATCCGTCTACTCCATCTAGTAGATATTCATTGTCTTCCCAATCTTGAATAAATTCATCTCGCTCTTCTGCTGTATCAAAATCATTAAGTAAATCTTCTTTAATTTCTTGCATTTCCTTATTAAACAAATCATCATCCCATTCAAGTAATTGAGATTTATGTTCTAATTTCTCTGTAAGATAAAAAGTATCTTTTGCATAACAATTTCCTAATAATATTTGCTGAGCAGTTCTCCAAGTGCATTGCCAAGTAAATGAATCAATATCTCCAAAACAAGTGATGTGGTTTCCAGTAAAAATAAAAGTTGTTGGCATCCATCCGTCAGCAGTTAAAACAACTTTCACTAAATCATCTGCTTTTATTACTTTTTCTATCTTAATATTTTTCATATTATTCGTTCTCCTTAATCAGCTATGAGCAGTGAAATAAACTAATAGTATTCACTTCATCTAATTCTTTTCCAGTAATATCAAAATAAACCTTTTTAATTTCATCAACTATTTTATCATCAATTATTTTAGGTAAAATAAACTGGTTTTCCCAAGAAGAATACATATCTTCTAATTCTGTAATTTTATAAGGATACATTAAATAAATATAATTTCCATCCATCCCATCAACTACAAATTGAATATGATTTTCTTTTATATTGCTAATAAATTCATAGCAACTATATTTTGGATTTTTAGCTTCATATTCATCAACTTTTTCATAATAGGTATCATAATCTAACTTGACACCAACTCCTAAGTAATGTGTTAAATCTACACTCATCTCATATTACCTCACTTAATAATTCAATCTCTTTATTCATTATTATTCTCCTTTATGACTACATTATAACATAAGTCCTAGGTAATGTCAAGTACAAAATAAAAACCATCAATGTGATGGTTTGTTTATACTCTAATGAATCCTAACACTTTATACCGAGAGTTGGTTATTACTAAGAATTCTTTATAATAATTATCTACATCTGATTTATGGGATAGATGGAAATTTACCGAGTCGGCTAGGTCTTCGATAAAATGGAAATCGATTGAAGTGTCTCCCTTAGAGATTACTTGATAATCATCTATTCCCTCATCTAACTCTAACTTCTCACCGAGAATAGGTAGTCTCCCACCTTTGTAAACTATGTGGAATAACTTTAATGTCATCTCAATATGCCCTCTACTATACATACTAATAGCAACAACGCATATAACAGAGAGCTAATACAGAAATATATTAATGAAGATTCATTAAATACATAACAAACAACAGACACTAGAAAGTTAATGCTTATAATTGCGAAAATGATATTAATTATTTTATCTTCTAACTTCATTATTTCTCCCCTAGCCAATCTTTTAATGCACGTAACAATTCGGCATCTCCCTCATTAGAAAGTAATGCTTCTTCAGGATAACCATCCTTCTGCCAAACATCACAATACTCTTCATTCCATTCATTATACATTAATTCAAGAAAGACATTTTCCTTGAGTTTACTTAGAATTAATTCCATTTGCTCTTTCGTTAAGTTCATTTATCTTAATCTCCCTTACTACTTTTGTTACAAGGTCAAACTCACACTCAGTTAAACTATAGCTAACACTAATCCATCGAGAATTATAATCTTCTACATCATCACTTCTAGATAAAGCATCAATGTCAACTTCTTTCTTTACAATGATTCCCAAAGCTTGTAAATAATCATCAACCTTCATAAGTAATGAACTTTGTTGACAAGCTAGTTTCACTAAATTTTCTCTTACATTCATATTTATCACCTACATCTTGATTATAACAAATCTTCTAAGAAAAGTCAATAGTTAAATTTCTTCACATCTAAATCCATTATCATTTAACCACTTAGCAACTATATGTCTATGACAGAAGTTACCGGTCTTTTCATAACAAAGCAAGACTTTACCGTCTAAGGCTTCATACACTTCTTTAGGATTAAGCTTTGATAAAGTCTCCGAGAAGTAACGTCTTTCGTATTCCTCTTCATTTATTAAACAATTCTTATAATCACTTAATAGATTTTGTGAAGGAAATAATAAAGGGTAAGTTTCTCCCTTCCAGAACTTAGAATATCTAGCGATAGAAACACCTTTATTTAGTTCAAATTTTCTTGATGAAAAATAACTTGTGTATATCATTTTATCTCCTCTAATGGTTCTAGTGAATAAACTTCATATCGTTCTCCCCAGACACCATTACATTCTCCGAGAGTCGTATAGTAATACTTATAATCATCTCTCCAATGAAACTTCTCGCCTCTCAACTTACCATCTATATAATCTTCTTCTCCGTGCCAGATGTGTCTTATGTAGGTTCCTCCGAGATAGACACCGTGTCTAGTATCTGCTTCTTCAACGCACTCTTCATAAACTTTTCTATAGTAACCTTTGCATTTATAATATTTAATAGATTCAGTAGTTGATAGTTTGTCTTTAGTGATATTCTTTGTCACTTTAAAATCATCAACATCCATCTTGAAACTTACTGAGCCGTTGTTATGAGGGAGAACATTGTAAATATCTTTCTTAACGAATCTCTTATCATTATCAAATACATAGACATAGAGTTTTACATAATTATCTTCCACACTCTCGGTCACATTATCTTTAAGTAATTTAGCTAGTAGTTCCTTCTCGGTTAGAATTTCTCCCTTGTAGCAATATTTATTCATCTGAATCTTCCTCCCATATCTTTTAATCTCTTTCTTACTTGCATTAGGATAACACCTAGGTTATTCTGTCCTTTTTCACTATCACATACTCCCCAATAATCATCTCTCCAATAATTACCTTCACGAAGTTCGGCATCACCTGTAGCTAATAATTTATCTCGGATGTCCTTATTTCTTAAGAATTTTTGAAATACTAAACCATTCATTATTTGAAGTTTAACATTCTCCCAGTCAGGTCTAAGGTTAACCTTTCTTCCTAACTTCTTAGCTTCATAAGGTTCGAGTCCTACAAATTCTTGCATTCTTTCCGGGCACTTTGCTGCTTGGAAAGCAGCTTCTACGCTAGTGAAATTTAAACCCTCCATTACAATGGGGGAGTCTACCTTATAGAAATTACTCAAAAAGGCATACTCACCATCAAACTTTTGAATAAGTTCTTTAGTATTTTTGACTTTAGTAAATTCATCTCTTGTCATTATTAGTCTCTCCAATCCTTCCAACGCTTATTTTTTATAAAATCCATAATTTGATAAATTAACACTACAATAGCTAAAATTAAAATTAAAATGTCTTTCGTTTCCACACTACTCACTCTTATTCTCTAATAATTTTTCCAGTTTTTCTACTCTTTTCTTTAGTTTTAATAATTCATAAGTAAGTTGCATACTTGATTTTGTATATAAGTATAATAATTCTTTTGCTTCTTCCATATTGAAATTAGTTATTTTTAATGCTTCTGCTGCATAGAATCCAGAATAGCCCAATTCCATAAGTTTATTTACCATTTCTCTTTGCGTCATATTATTCCTCCTTTGTTTCTTTTAACCACCAAGTCTTTTTGTAGTCTTTTAAATAAAAGAAACAATGTCCACTTCCTTTAACTATTTCAGGTCTAACTGCAACTGTATCTGTCATTACTCCGAGAACTCTTAATGGTGTTCCAAATATATCATAGATGTGTGCTTGAGTATGTAATTTCCAATAAACATCTAGTGGGCAACCAATTTGTTTTGATAATTCTTCATAACTTGTTGCCATTGTAAGCAACTTATCAAGTTCTTCTAAATCTTTAACATTGTATTGGTCTAGTAAATCTTCTATAAGACCTAGTTTATGAATGCTGTCTAATTCAGTACATAACGAATCATCTTTTAATTTGTATGGGAACATACTATTAGGAGTTTTTTCAAACTTAGTTATTCTATCTGCCATAGTCTAATGCCTCTCTTCTAATTCCATATCATATGCGTTAGCACTATCTAATCTTTCTTCCAATTCTCTAATATTTCTAATATCATACTTTTCTAATAGGTCTTCAATTTCACCTAACTTTTCAATGGCAATGCCATCAATAGCAAGTGTTTGATTTTCAAAAAACACACCCTCAAGGTTCACTCCATCTTTACTATAAACATTTCTGCAATTCGCTTTATTAGTGTAAAAATGTCCGTATCTATCTTTTTCAGTTAATCTATCTGTCATAGTCTACAACCTTTTCCTTTCCAAATAGTTGCTCTGCAATAGGATAAGTTTCATTATCTAAAATCATATCAATATGCAAACTTGCAACACCATTTCTTTTAATAATCTTAATGCTATCTGCATTTTCTAATAAATCTTCTAATTTACCTAATCTATCTCTAGCATTTGCTCTAACAATAGAGTTATACTTTACTAATTTATAATCAACGATACCATACGGTGTATCAAATTTTTCAGTTAATCTTTTCATATTATTTATTCTCGCTTTCTTCATAAAGTTTTAATGTTCCATCGGGATTATACAATGGTGTCATTCCACCATTATAACTAGCATACATAACATACATTACTTTAGTGTCTTTGTCATAATAATAATAAAATCTTTCATCTTGGCTACCAATATAAACCAAAGTCTTTATATCATAATTTGGATTATCTACTTTGGCATTATGTTGTGAATTACAACTTGCTAAAGGCAATAGCAATATGCCAACTAGTATTAAACCTAATATTTTTCTAATTTTTTTCATATTATTTAATCCTTCTTAACTTTGTCAAAATTATTGTTTAAGAATGAAATAAATAATTCGCAATCTTCTTTATTCTCGAAATAATAATCTGTTGGAGAATATTTATTTATTTTAGTTAACTTTTTATAGTTAGCTATAAGGTCATCTACCTTATCCTTAGATACTATCATATCTCTGTCAAAGAAATTACCACTAATATAATCTGAATCCATAGGTTTAGAAAAAGTTACCCATAGACAAGGTCTCCCATTTCTAATAGAGATTTCACTAATAAATTTAACTTGTTTCTCCCTAACTTCATAACCTACAAATTCAGTCTTCTTGCAAGAACAAGGAAATGTATGTTTTTGATTTAATGGGTCAATGAACACAAACTCTCGGTCATCATTACATTTATCACACTTAGGAATATAGTCATACTTTATACTTGCTGAATAATACATCTTAGATACTAAAGGATATATTTCCTCAATAGGTCTTCTATATAAGTTTCTTTCCTTTTCCTTATATTCCTTTTCTAATTCCCATTTCTTATTTTCATATTCGCCCTCAAGTTGATTGATTTTAGCATCATAGTTTCTCTTAATATCTTGTAGTTTTTGATTTTCCTTTTCAAGTTTATTAAGTTTATCTAGAAACTCTTTCTTAGCTTTACTTTTAATATTTTCTACAAATTCATCTAATTCACTATTTACTGATTCATCATAGAAATCATAGTCATCATAATACATATTAATTACCTCTTTTCTTACATATCTTCTTTACAAATTCACGCATATTTCTTTTGTTCTCGGCTATGCGTTCCTTGTCTCTGTCTCCGAGACGTTTTATTTGAACTCCACTTCTTACTGATAACATTATGTAATCTTTCATACATTGACCACCTCTTTATGTCTATATTATAACAAATAAAAAAGAAAAAGTCAAGAGTGAATATCTTGACTATTACTTAATTTGTTCTAGAATAGGCTCTCCAACAGCATTGCCAGAGGCTTCAACACCTTCGTCAGCAAAGCCGTTTTCAAATAATTTCTTTGCCATAGCAACTGCTTCTTCTTGGCTATTTGCAGTTACGATTGTTCTTTCATAACCTACTTCGTATTCTTGCTTAAATACATAAGTTTTCATTCTATCTTTCCTCCACTTATAATTTGTATATTTTGTTTCATTGTTACAAGCATATATAATAAACTTCCACATCTTATAAACGATTAACACACTTACAACTACCAATTGACTTAATAGAAAGTAAATAGCCTCCCATTTTCTCGGAAGTTGAAATGCAATAATCAACCCTAGAATCATCACTATGCTCAAAATACACCCTGTTGTGATTAATAATATCTCGTTAATCTTCCCTATTGCTCTATTCGACATAGATTTTATCTTGAGGAGTTATTAAGACATATTGACCAGAACATACATAATAGATTTCATTAATAATCTCATCATAATAAATTGTAATGTTTTTCCATTTCTCATTAACGAGAATCTTAGCTCCTATAGAACCGTGCTTAGCTCTATCTACTAGGGAGTCATAAGATGCTGCAATAGATGCTGATTTCTTAGTGACTATAGAAATATCACTACTATCAATCGATGCTAGTATATGACACCTAAACATCTCTCCTAAAGTATATAGTATATCATCAAAGATTAATATATTCTTTTTATCTCTGGCTATTTTTATCCATAAATTATTTTGGAATAAATGTAATATAGGAATAATATCATCTCTATCCACACCTTGCTTTAAATAAAGAGGTATTTGGTCTTGGGATTGAACTATCATTTTAGGTTCATATCCTAAAGCTTTATATAGTTTATACTTATTAACTAAGTTATAAGACTTACCTGCTCCTCGGTCGCCCACATAAACTTTACTCATTATTCTCACCTAGTTTCCATATTAATGTTGCTACAGTCATAGGGCCGATACCCTTAGGTACTGGAGTATATGCTTTACATTTCTCTTTAGCAGTCTTGGAGAAATCACCGGTAATTTTACCACTCTCTAATCTATTAATACCTACGTCAATTAGAATAGCATTTTCATTAATCATATCTCCTGTAACCATATTCTTTTTACCTACTGCAGAAATAATAATATCGGCATTCTTAGTATATCTTGTTAATGATTCTCGGTCAGTATGAGAATGGCAAATAGTTACAGTTGCATTTCTTCTAAGTAGTAATTCGAACATAGGATGTCCTACAATTTCACTTCTACCAATTACAACTACATTCTTTCCATCTACATCAATTCCATAGTAATCCATTAACTTTAATACTCCGAGAGGAGTGCAAGGTGTATGATAGTCATCGCTTAAATCTCCACCTATAGCATCTACATCTTGAGTATCTACTAAAGCAGCTTTGATATGTTTCAAATCTCCCTTATTGTAAAGAGGTTCTTGAACCATACAATCATAGCCCTGTTCGATGTATAAATGTAACATATATAAGAATTCGGCATCTGCTTGTGATTCTACTTTACAGAATACTCCATATTTCTCACAAAACTTCTTCTTATTGTTTACATAAATTTGACCAGCAGGGTCATTAGGATTTGCAAAGATAATCATCCCTTTATGTGTAGGTCTCCAAGACTTAAACATATCATCAATTACAGGTTGTGCATATAATACTTTTTCCATTAACTCACCTACTTAATTAACTTGAATAAACTCTTATCTAATTCTTCTTCATTTAAGCCATCTGTAGTATCAATACTATCATATACTGTTTGATTTAATAAACTAGAGATATAGTCTACTTCAAAGTCTAACTTATCTTGTTTAATTCTATCTCGGCATTGCTTTCCAAGATTAATTAAATTAGTTCCTCCATTATCTCTAACAAAGTATCTAATAACACGTTCAGTTTCTTTACAACTCACATAAAGAATCTTAACATACTTCTTTAAGTCAGATTTTAGGAAAGCCTCAAGTCCTCTAGGATTTAAGATAACTAGATAGTTACCATCTTCTTTAAATTCTTCCTTAGAGAAACCATATCTCCATAACTCTCCATTAACGTTATAAGATGTTTGTTCAATAAATGAATCTTTCATAGAGTCAAATACTTCATCAGAGACATAGTGATAATCAATACCCTCTACCTCTCCACTTCTAATTGGTCTAGTTGTGTGTGAAACAGCTTTCTTAAATTCGCTATGCTTAGCTAAAATATGCTTTGCAATAGTATCTTTACCTGATGCACTTTTTCCTAATAATACTAATATATTCATTTTCAATCTCCTAAATATTTTGTCATTGTTCTTAAATCTTTCCGAGAGAGATATTCAGTATATTGAATTGATTTAACACTAAATACTTGCTCCTCGGTAACCACTATCCACTCGGAGTTAGGCTCTAATTCCATTTCAACATACATTCTTATCCCCTCATACACATCTACAAATCTATCTGATGTAGTTAGAAATGAGGTGTGAATTAATTGTGTCTTTATCTCCCCTATCACATCTTCAGAGACGTGAGGTGAGATAGCGAGAACTAATTGAATACCCTCACTAGATAGTTTCTCTAGTTGTTCTACTAATTTCTTAGATAACAGGCAATCCTTAGTTATCGCAACAAACAAATACTTCATTTAAATCTCCTTAATTTTACTCTTAATGTATTCTACAAAGCGAGACCAATTTAGTTTTAATTGTAATCTCACATCGACTTTCTCTTGGACTGTTAAGTAAGCCTCTTGAGTGTAAGTATTATATTTACTATGTTCACTTACCATTTTAGCTAGTGAGTCTTTAGTTACTCTTGGTGTGACAGAAGTAATAGTTACTTCGTATTCACACTTAGAACCGAAACAGTAAAATACTAATCTACTTAGACTTTCATTGAAGTTATTTAAATCTAGTTCCTTAAGACCTTCTCTAAATATCACATTATTAAATATATTAAAAGGGAGAATTTCTCCGTTTCTACTAATGAATACATTCCATTCTAGATTATTATTAGTATCAGTATTGTGAGCTAGGTCGAATAATTGATTGTTCTTCATTATAAATGTTCTCCTAATCTTGCTAACATTTGTTTGTAGATAACAGTCTTACCTCTGTTACTTGGCTCTTTGAATGTAACTAATGACCAAGATGATTTATCGTTTTGAGCAAATACATAATAAGTGTAGTTATCAATAGCTACATTAACACTGCCATCACTATTAATATATGCTAGGTAAATGTTCTTCTTAATATCTTGCTTAACAGTTTCAACATCAACTAACTTATGAAATCTTCTCTCGGCTAGTCTACTAAGACCGTGCTTAGTTAAAGTAACGTTATCTAATATCTCAGAGATGTCACTTAATTGTAAAGTTAATCCTGGATTTGATGTTAAAAATTTCTTAGATAATTTCATAATTAATCCTCCTTTAGATAATAGGTCTCAGCTAGAGTGTCAGCTTTATGTAACTTACATAACTTACTTGCTAATTCCTCTCCTAGTAGTTTAAAATCTTTAGCCTTAGCTTTCTCTGAATTCTCCCAGTTGAAAGGATTCATATGAAACTCTACTAAAGTAATAATATCATCATTCTCATCATCACTTAAGACAGATGCTACTTGATAAGCTCCTATATTAGCGTGACCATAGAAATGAGCTATTCCATCTTTATATGTCTTACAATATTGCTTACCAATGTCGTGTAATTGACTCGCTAAAAGTAATGTATAATCATTCTCTAATGAGCAATACTCAGAGACTAGGGCACTATGAGTATTAACACTTACTAAGTGATGAGGATTGTCGTGAGTAGTGTAATTAAGTAATAACTTTCTTAATACATCAGCATTAGTCGTAGCTACTCTGGTTACACTATCAAACCCCTCGGTCTTCAAAGGGTAATTAAATGAACGAGCCATCCTCATAATTATATCTGTAGGTACTTGACGCTTTCTAGTAAGTTGACGTTCTATACAAATCTCAATACTAGTTGCAAATACAATAGCCTCTTTAAAGTAATTCTTTAATAAAGGTTCTTGAGATAAGATAGACATTCTTTTCTTTCTAGAGATGTTTGTAGCATCATATACTACATTCTTACCCTCTAGTAATGCTTGATGTAATCTTTGATGAAGAATTTTAAATACTTTATCGTTATCTCCTTGAATAGATTCATCTCCATATAGTTCTTTTCTAATAGCATCTGATGATAACCAAACATACCACTTAGTTAAGTCCTTAGCATATGTTGATTTTCCAGAGCCTGGGAGACCTACTAACATTTTAAATATCACTGTAATCACCTCACGACTATATTATAGCATACCATATAAATAATGTCAAGAGAAAAAGCGAGTTATCTCACTCGCTTTCCGTTTACGAGTATTGGGGCAAAATGCAAATTCGCCCCGATACTCGTACTTATTATTTACCTAACTCGCTTTTCGTTTAAGTAGATAGGGAAGTCTACTCCAATCCAACCATTCTCCCTTGCCTTATCAACAATAGCTAGTACTGATTCTTCAGAGAGGTTAATATCGTTTTCTAATAGAATTAAATCGCTTAGAGTAATTGCTGAGTGCCAAGCAGATGTATACCCAGCATTTTGTTTACCATAACTCTCTTTAATAGTTTTTAAGTCAATGTCAGAATGACCTTCAATACGCCGAGATTGTTTCTTATCATTAGTATACATATACGACAATTTCTCTGAGATGTATAGATGATTGTGAGTACTAGGACAGGTGTCAATGCATATAGCATCCTCATTTATCCATTTACGGTAAACACTGTATCGTGTAGCAAATTCTCCACAGTAAATATAAGAACCATCCCTTAGGGAGTAAACAATGTCTCCTACATTGTATTTAGTTGTAGGTTTAGTTTCTCGTATATTACTATCTTTCTTAGCTTGTTGTAATTCTTCCATATCTTCAGTATAAGCAGCAACCCTACTCTTATGTCTACCTAGATAAACTTTTCCTTGAAGTTCTCCCTTTACGAATGTATTACTCTTTAATAACTTAATTAATTCATCAGAGGATATACCGAGAATGAAAGTTACATCATCTTCTGCTGTTATCTCACAATTCCAAAATGATAACTTTCCTCCACAATAACTATTCTCGGCAGAT
>Ga0247611_10007786_pt1 | contig 13330 bp, 12 predicted proteins | sample 177DNAGHGhighgp2_FD_192422 | JGI IMG/M metagenome (GOLD analysis project Ga0247611, IMG submission 192422) | Sheep rumen microbial communities from Palmerston North, Manawatu-Wanganui, New Zealand - 1770 DNA GHGhigh gp2 | ecosystem: Host-associated > Mammals > Digestive system > Stomach > Rumen... | reverse complement strand
CCTTTGCATAGGTCTTTTCCGTACCGTCATCAATCGTAACCGTTGCGGTCGGACATTTGTAATGGAACAGAAGAAGCTTGATGGTAAGGCCTGTGTAGTCGATTTTTTCCTTACCCTCTGCCTTCATTTTATCCGCTACTTCACAGCACATTCCGTCGATACCGTAGCCGATACCGTTTAAGAAATGCAGCTCTTTTCCGTTCACCTTGATGGTGGGCAGATTCGTAATGTATTCACGGACATCCGTATATCCTTCCGTAGGATAATTTTCCACGATATCCTTTAAAAAATCGTTTCCTGTACCGCCGGAAATCAGGAGCATCGGACAGGGCACTTCCGTACCGTCCAGTTCATTTGCGATACGGTTTAAGGTTCCGTCTCCGCCGACAAGATAAATGACATCCTCTGCGGTAACGTCCTTCATCCAGTCCGTTAAGGTAAGGCCCACAAGATCGATTTTTTTGTACTCTTCTCCTTCTTTCACGCCGAGAGTTTTCAGGAGCGCATCCGCTCTGCTTTCTCCCGCACCATTGTTGGAAAGATGATTAAATAACACGTAATTCATGCCGTAACCCTCCTTTTATCATTTTCCTTCCCGGACCCCAAATTTCCGGGACAGGATCATCAACTCCCAAATGATTCCGTTCTTTAAATAGCTTCCAGAATCTTCTCTCTTACTTCTTCGGATAATTCCGCTGTTTTCATTGCCGCCACTCTCTCTGCGGGAATGACATCCACTACCTTCATAATGATTGTGGTATGTCGAAACGGTGTGCGTTTCTTTACAAGATTGGTATTTTTCAGTGCCAGAACCACCAGCGGACATTTGGCCTTGGTAGCGATTTTAAATGCACCGTTTTTGAATTCCAGAAGCTTTTCATCGGTACGGTTTCTGGTGCCTTCCGGGAAAATAAACACGGATGTCTGTCCGGTTTTGATTTTTTCCGCTGCGGCATTGATGGTAATAATGGCATTCTTGACATGGTCTCTGTCAATTGCCATAAATCCGGCTTTCCGGATAATTCCGCCTGCCACGGGAAGGTTAAAATTCTCGGGCTTCGAAATGAAAATTAACGGCTTTAAAGGTACATGGGTCATAATGGAAATCGGATCGTAATTGGATAAATGGTTCGCTACAATCAGACATTTCTGATCCTTCGGAATCCTCTCCAGTCCTTCCACCTTTACGGAAGCGTTGCAGAAAAAGAGGATGTATTTCATGGTCTCTCTCGCAATCCACTGGAATACCGGATCCGGATCGTATTCCACCTTCTTGATATTACAGATGGCACCGAGAATCAATGCAAAGAGCAGATAGAGCGCTGCCCACAAAACAAAGAATCCCACGCACATTCCTATAAAAATCGGGATATGATACCAGGCGGTGTAGAGGTGTGCCGCTAAAGCCGTTCCCACTGCACTTAAAACGCCTAAGCACATTAAAATATAAAGCATTTCATTCCTCCGAATAATTTACTGATGTAATTTAAGCCCGGTCTCCTGAGGGAGTCCAAGACGAATATTCATACACTGAATCGCGGCGCCGGAAGCACCTTTTCCGAGATTGTCAAAAATCGAGGAAACCAGGATTCTGTCTTCGTTTCCGGTCACGTAGATTTTGGCATCGTCATAGCCGGAATAATCATTGGCATGGAAGAAAGAGTTTAATTCTTCCTCTGCTCCGAAAGGCATTACGCGGATAAAATCCTCGCCCTCAAAATACTCCGCAAGCATCTCCCTTAACTCTGCGGGCGTCACTCTTTTCTTCATAAGATGCGCATAAATCGGGAAGGTTACAATCATTCCGCTGTAATAATCGTCCACTACGGGAACGAAAAGCGGCTCTCTCTTCAATCCCGAAACGGCTTTCATCTCTTTTAAATGCTTGTGTTTCTGCGAAAGAGCATACATTCTGGGCGCATATAAATCCGCTCCCTTGTCTTCGCTTTCGTATAAAGCAATGGCTTTCTTGCCCGCTCCCGAATAACCGGAGAGTGCGTTGACGCAGACCGGGTATTCCTCGTCGAGAATTCCCATTTTGATCAAAGGATATACATCCATTAAAAATCCCGACGCATAACAGCCCGGAACCGCAATGCGGTTGCCTGTTTTGATGCGTTCCCTGAATTCTTTTCCGAGCTCGGGAAGTCCGTATGCCCAGCCCGCTTCGGTTCTGTGTGCCGTGGAAGCATCGATAATGATGGTATGATTGTTGTCTTCATTCACCAGACTTACCGCTTCAATGGCGGCCGCATCCGGAAGACACAGGAACGTTACGTCGGAAGCATTGATGAATTTCCTTCGCTCTTCAGGGTCCTTTCTGAGCTCCGAAGCAATCCGAAGCACCTCAATATCGTCCCTGTTTTCAAATCTTTCGTTGATGCGAAGTCCCGTGGTACCTTCGCTTCCGTCTATATATACCTTCGTTTTCATAAAAACTCCAAACTCATCAAAAATACCGAACAGCCGGAGGGGCACACTTGTCCCCTCGGCCATATTCCGTAATATTTTACCCTTTTTTTGCCTTTATTTCAAGCCCTGAGGGATTTTCTCCTGTTTCTGTTTTCTCCGCATAAATTTTTCGCCGGAAGGTTCCTTCCGGCGGAATAAAGTATCGTATTTACAAATTTTTTCTGAGACCCTTCGGATAGTGGTTTTTCAGCACTCCGCCCGTGGCTTTTCCGAAGCCCAGCCCGTAGCCTTCATACATCACCAGAGTCCAGCCCTTTAAATCTGCGGGAATACCGTTGATCTGCTCGCCCCGTAAATAGGCCAGTGCCTTGTCTTTCTCCGCCTCTGTCAGGCTTAAGACGTTCCTTACATCCTCTTTTTTCAGCACTCTGGAAAGTGCCAGAGACGGCTCGAAGCGGTTCTTTGCAAAGGTTCCCACATGCAGTCCGGCGCGCTCGATTTTTACACCTTTTCCCGGAAAATAGAGCGGCATAATGTAAAGATTGTCTCCGAAAAGTGCCGCTACTCTTTCATCATCCGGAGAATAGGTACTGACCTCTTTAAAATGCTTTCTTCCTTCTTCGGTCAGAGTTTCTTTTTCGAACGCATCGAAACTTTCTCTCTGTTCGCGGCTCAGTGCAATATTTTTGCCGCGGCCGCTTCTGCCGTGTTTTTCAAATTTATCGTTTTTGCTGGATTTTTTCTTTTCACCGGGAGCTGTTTCACCCTTACTCTCTCCTGTAAATTCATCTGATGATTCGTTTGCGGAAATTTCCGTATCGCTTAGAGAAATAGCATTTTTCTCAAATACCGCCGCAAAATGACCCTCGCCCTTTTGCAGATGGGGCCAGATGCGGACGCAGTTTTCCACAATTTCCGGATTAACCGTCTTATTATCCGGAGACTTCATAATTCCGGTTTTGGTTTCCGGCATTTCTCCTGCCTTCAAAACCCACTCCGGCCGGCCTTCGGATACCGCAGTCCTGATTTCTGCCGGTATTTCGGCAATCCTGAATTCCGGATATTCACTTAAAAGCCAAAGTACATTCTCCTCATCTTCCGAAGGTGCAAAGGTACAGGTGGAATAAACCAGTCTGCCGCCCGGAGCCACACATTTGACGGCTTCTTTTAAAATTTCCCTCTGACGGGCCGCGCACATTTCCACGTTTTCTTCGCTCCACTCCGTAAGTGCTGCCTCTTCCTTCCGGAACATGCCTTCGCCGGAGCAGGGAGCATCTACGACCACACAATCGAACAATTCCGGAAAGAGTTCTGCGATTTTTACCGGGGTTTCGTTTAATACAAGGGCATTGGAAATGCCCATTCTTTCAATGTTTTCGGAAAGGATTTTTACTCTCGCCGGATGGATCTCGTTGCTGACCAGAATCCCTTCCCCATTCAATGCGTCTCCGAGTGCGGTCGATTTTCCGCCCGGTGCCGCGCATAAATCCAGTACCTTCTCGCCGGGCTTTACATCTGCCAAAGCCGCCACCACCATCGCGGAAGGCTCCTGCAGATAATAGGCTCCGGCCTCGTGATAAATACTTTTTCCGGGGCGGATTGCAGATGAAACACGAATGGAATCGCTTTCTTCCTGCGCAGAATCCTCCGCACGCAGATAAAAGCCCGCCCTGTTCCATAAAACCGGTCCGCTCAGACAGTCCGCCAGAGCTTCTGCCCCGAAAAAATCCCCTTCCGGAATCTGTATTTCCTTTTCGGCAATTCCGCCTTTTTCCTTTTTCGTCGAAAAACGATTCTGTATCGCTTCGAGTGCTGCCTCGCCCCCCGGAAAACGGGATAAAGAAAAACGAAGCCCCTTCGCTTCGCTTCCCTCACAAAAAGCCTTCGCAAACGCTTCGTATTCTTCCCCTAAAAGGGCTTTCATTCGATTTTCAAAATCAACCGGTAAATTCATTTTCGTTCCTTATCCGTTCCTCTTTTGCAGTTCAGACATCGGCGTCTGCGTCCGAAATACCTGCTACCGTTTAGCGGTTCTGTGTTTTAAATCCCGTGATGTTTACTTCGGTTAAAAGAGTTCCGTTCTCATCACAAATCGGAATTCGATAATAGCAGGTCGTCCTTCCGTCTTTTACACAGATTGCTTCCGCAATCAGTTTCTTTCCTTTGCAGCTGCTCAAAAAGCTTATGCTCGCATCCAGTGATACCACACCCGGCTGGTCGTGATTGGTTGCTACCGCAAAAGCAAAATCCGCAAGCGTGTAATAAACCGCACCCATCACACCGCCTACGGCATTTCTGTGCATTTCGTTTAATTCGATGGAGCACTTTGCATACTTGTCTCCGACTTCATCAATCACCGCGCCGCTCTCTGTCGCATAACGGTCGTGACTGAAAAATTCTCTGATTTCTTCCAGTGATTTCATCTGTATTGTTTTCCCTTCACCTGAAATAAAAAAAATATATTGGGGTCAAAAAATCCTTTGACACCCAATATCATATTATCATTTTAACACCTGCGAAACAACTATTCCAATTCTTTAATTTCTTCTTTTCTTACAGTTTTGGGCATATTCCTCTTTTTATTTGCAGGGAAATAAAATAACGGTTTGAAAAGTCCGGCCTTCCGAATCATAATTCATTTCCATATTTCCGTCATATTTCTTTATTATTTGCCGAATACTCTTTAACCCGATTCCATGACGGCTTTTATCCTTTTTAGTGGTTTGAAGGTTTTGTTCGTTTTCTTTGAACGGGTTCCCGCTACAGGAATTCCTTACTTTGATCAAAAGAAAATCCGTTCCATCTTCAACGCCTGCGAAAACTTCTACAAAGGCATTTTCACATTTTTCCGCAGCTTCTTTCGCATTATCCAGAAGATTCCCGAACAGTGTCGTCAAGTCACTATCCTCCATAAAATCCGTACTACCGCTTCGAATATCCGTATAAAAACCGACACCAACACTTTCACAGTTTTTTCTGTAATCAGAAAGTATTAAATTTAACATTTCATTATCCGATGCCTGTATATTCGGACGCAGTCCCGGAGAATCATACAATTCTTTTAAATAACGATCCAGTTTTTCCCTCTCCCCTTCTTTGTTCAGCATTTCAATTGCCCGTAGATGATTCTTTATATCGTGCAGCAGAATTCTCTGACTTTCCCCCTGCGCCCGGAGCATTTTGTAATACTCTTCCCTCTCTTTTTCCTTCATAACGGCAAGTCGAAGATTCGTGTATTCCTCATTTCTTTTCTGAGAATACAAATTCAGCGCATAAATCAAAATATTTATACCAAGGATAAGTACGGAATCAAGCACAACCAGTCTCTTTAATCCGACAGTAACCGGATAATTATCCAGAATTGTTACCAAAAGCAACATGGAAAACACGGAAACAACCGGAATAAATATGTAAAAAAGTGATATAAGGCTTCGCTCTTCGCGTATTTTAATCAATTTTCCGACTGCAGTTATTATGGATACAAACAATAAAAACATGCTCTTACTGAATATGACATACAGCGTTGTTTCCAAAAAAGCATCTTTTTCCATAAAGAAGTGTGGAACCATTCGATCCATAATAGCATATACAAACAATTCACACATTCCCATAATAGCCGTAATTAATACGGAATGAAAAAAAGAAACGAACCACTTTTGACGATACCCGCTGAATAAAAAAGCTGTATTAGCCCCTATGTACAATATTGCATTCAGCCACTTCAAATCAAACGGTGCTACCAGGAATAGAACAAAATACAATCCTATGAGAAGTCTGATGCGATAACCTTCTCTCTTTTTGGGCAAAAAAAGAGAGGAATACTGCCAAAGCGCAAATCCCTCCATCGCATAACTAATCAAATATCCAATAATATGTGCCACCGTAATTCCACCTCGCTTAATGCTTCATTCCTAAATACAAAAGGAATTTTTTTCGAAATTCATTGTATTTTCGTTTTGTTAAAAAGGCACACAAAGCATCCTTGTCCAGGTATACTGTTTCATGGTTAAAGCTCTTAACATGACTCATATTTACCAGAAAACTCCGATGTGTCTGAACAAAGGAACCCGCAGGAAGCGTTTCCACCCAGTAGGAAAACCTTTGAATTGATTCATATTCTCTTTCCTCCGTATATACGATGCTTTTTCTTTCTCTTGATTCCACCATAAGTATATTCTTGGTGTCTACCCTCGAAATTCCCTGCTTTGTTTCAATGGTTACAGGCAGTGATATCTGCTGATACCACTTTACTGCATCATCGAAATTCCGGATAAACCTCTCCCTTTCAATCGGCTTGGAAAGAAACCGAAAAATCTGAAAACGCATGGATTCATCAAGGTATTGAGAAAAAGAAGTGACAACAAAAATAATAACATCCTTGTTATCTTCCCGTAATTTTTTACCTGCCGTAACTCCGTTTATGTTTGGCATTTCTATATCCAGAAAAATGATATCTTTTTTATCATAATCGGACAGCAATTCCCCTCCGTCTCCATATTCCACCATATTACAGGTCTCTTCCAGCTTATGTTCCTTAAAATACTCTTTTATAAGACCTGCTATCTCTTTTCTGACATATTCATCATCATCACAAATCAGGATACGCATTTTCGGACTCCTCGCTCTGCCTATTATTATGTTACAGGCCACCGAAAAATTCAATCGCATCCAAATGCGTTTTTGCTATAATTCTCAATCAATTTTATAGACAATTCATCGTTGGGAACAACCAAAGCGGACAAAAAGATTATATGTCAGATGAAAGAAGACCGGACAATTGTGATATTAAGAAAGTTTTCAGATTGATAGATATGTCCGCCCTGTTAATTCCCAGTAAAAATTCTTATAATAATTATGAAGGCAAATATATATTACCCAACTTCTCTCTGTCAAAAACATATCCTTTTTGATGCCCATATTCCTCAAGATTCGTGTCATCAACATTAACCGTAAACAAATAACTCGTATATTCATCACTCAATCCAAACAGTATTTGGGAATTCTTATCTTCTACAGGAACTTTATATTCAATAATTTCTCCGCTTTCGCTTATCTCATATACTTCATTTGAAAATCGTCTGAAAAACAGTGGATTAACCCCTTCATACCCAAAGCATACCTCTGCGTTTGAATCCCTGTGAATTTCTACAAATTCATTATTGACAATAGTTCCTATCAAGCTTTTGTTACTTGCGTTCAACATATAAACGTATTTTCCAAACACCCTCATATCCGCAAAGAAGGTTGCGCCAATATAAGCTGATGTTTCAGAAGATAACGATGCATTCCCCATCTCAATACCATTGATATCCAAAAGAATTATGGCACTTTTATTTCCTTCTTTATCAGAAATATGTACAAAAGTATAAATAGTTTCTCCATCTGAGCAAATACTTTCCGGATATTCCCCTTCCATAGTTATTGAACTGTAAGTAAACTCCCTTATCGTTGACCACTCTCCGGTATCTAAATCGTAAATCTCTATATAACGATGGTGTATTTCATCCTCATCTTTTTTACTTAAAATCACCAATTTATTACCACACTTGCATATAGAAAATGTCGGATCCGAATCACAATTATGTTTTATAACATCAATATCATTTGTTTCTGTATTTAATTTGTACAATTTCGGAACACCATCTTCTCCTGTAACAAGAAAAAAATACAGGATCCCTCCATCCATAACCGAAAAGCGCATACAAGAATAAAAATCCTGAATCTCCACAAGCTTTTTGTTTTCATCATTCTTGGGATTATACAAGTAATAGCTTACCTTCCCATTTTTAGTATTGTGAAATATTGGTCTTTCATTAATTATGCCATTATATCCTGATGCATTAGAGAATTCATCATTTATCCTGTTTGCCGCTTCATACGAAGAATAGTCTGTCTCCTCCGCAGAATTAATTTCTGAACTTTCATTATTACATCCAAGCAAAAGTAAAAGAAACAAACCTATTACAAAAAATAAATATAATCTTTTTTTCACAGTCTTGTGCTCCAAATCACCTAATACATATATCCCAAATTATTCTGGCTGTATGCCAAATGTAGATTTCCTGCAATTATTGAATAAGTAGAATGATTATATTCATTCTGTAATCCCGCCCATGGGTCAGCTATTGCCATTTCACTTTTATCATCTTTAACCCCATATACTAATACAAAATGCTTTTCCAATTCATACGGAAATCCCCATGTCCCCAGTTCCTTAACACCAATTATAGGAGGCGCATCATAAGTAACTATCCCCGAGAACAAATTATTTCTCATAGTAGTCGAATCCGCTAAGTATTGACTGTAATATGTGTTTATATTTTGCTCAGAATTAATATATGTTTTCATGTTCGAAAGAAGCGTCCCGGTTTGAGGGGAAGTATTACAAGCATTTTCTATGGTTAATTCTGAATATGTTATCCCTGTTAAATATTTTAATGCCATTTTTACACATGCCGGTCCACAAGTATAATTATGTTCTTGACCGTAATATGTAAAAGAGGTTCCTATATCATTTAAAAAATACCACCCTGATTTAGTGGGTATTTTTTTAACCTCTTCAAATTCCAATTCGTTTTTTTTCGGTTGAGACAAACTCTCAATAATATCTTCTTCCGTTGCTTCTCGAGCATCGGAAAAATAACCCTTCTTATCATTTTCAATATTATCATATTCCGTTCCATCTGTTAGTCTTGGGAGTTCATTAAAATCTCCATCATAAGCAAATGAAACAGATCCCGTAACGAAAAATACACTTAAAGAAACCAATACCATAAGCAACATCTTAATCTTCTTTTTCATAATATACCTCTCTATTCTTTTCTTCAATTTTACTCAAAAAATTTTTTCCCTCAGATAATTTCACCCCGAGCATCTTAAAATTTACTCGCCTTGTCTATCCTCCCTATGTTTTCGAATATATGCCGGATATTGTAAAATAGCAGCCAAGAGAATTCCCACACAAAAACAGGTTGCAATAATTCGCTTCTTAAAAACAAAGAATCCTACGGCTGAAAAATAAAAAACTAGCGTTATGATAATCGCTGTAATTTTAAAGCTTCGTTTTTCCCTTGCCGAAAGCCTTCTGTTTTCGTGATCCACGGGACTTAATAATCCCATCCCAATTATGGCAAATCCTGTCAAAACCAACACAAAAACACTGTCCTCCAGTAAATAGGTTAAGGATACACAGCCGATTATCAGCATGACAGAAGCAATAAGACATACCAATGCGCTCTTTGCATGATATCCCCCACTGAATTTACGAATCAGCGCAAAAGGGAGAATAACCAGAACGGAACGACCCGGACACCGCATAACCACTCCTATTGCCAATGCAAGAAAAATCGGCGAAACGGTAAGCACTATACTTTGAATGGCGTAAATATACAGTTCCTTATCCTCTCTGGTTATTTCTCCCTGATCAATCATCCAGTTGACGATATGATCAAAAAGAGTTTTCATTTCTGTTTTTTAAACCGCTCAAGACTCTTCGGAGCTTTGGGCTGGTGCATAATAATGCAGGATGCGGAATTTGCATCCACTGTTAAAAATGAATCCATTGTTGCCTTTACAGCCTTTGCTAATTTCTTCTTAGTCTTCTCTTTCATATGTCCCCCTTTCCGTACCAGTCACCGTTTCGCCGGTTTGAACATCATCAAAACTTTTTCCAGCTAATTACCTAAAAAATATCAAAATCCGCGATTCATATCTACAGATTTACGCGAAATGACATATTTTAAGCAATTTTGGTCAAATCCAGGCTTTTCTCTGTAAAAACGTATGCTCATACAGACATTTTGATTATATATGTGCGCTACAATAGACTATAGTCTATATTGGTTTGTGTTATTCCTCGTTTCTTTTCTTTACACTCAAAGCAAAAAGGACGGTGGAAAGAATTGAAAAAAGCTGACATTAACTTTGAGCGAATTGGCAAGAGAATTCAAAGAAGAAGAGAAGAAATGAATTACACACAGGAAAAGTTGGCAGAAGCCCTTGATGCATCGAGAAATCATATCTCTACCATTGAAAACGGAAGATGCAAATTAACGATCAAAACCCTAATTCTGATTTGCCGGGAGTTAAAAGTCACTCCGGACTATTTTCTTCTCGGAACCACTCATGAATATAATCCCGCAAAGGATATTGAAGACAGTCTTCTACTATGTACCAAAGAAGATTTAATCCTAATTCGCGATTTTGTTGAAATGCTGATTGAGCGTCACAACAGAACCGACAGCGAAAAGAAACAGAAAAAAAGAGCAATGACTTACAAAAGCAAAAAAATGACTCAGCAGGAGTGACTTATCGCATAATCAGCAGGGGGAGGTCCCTCCCCCTACTCGCGCGCGACCCGTGCCCGACAAAGCCGGGATTATTCCCTGCACAGACCTGCGCATAAATAAAAACTGCCGAAACGTGCCCGGCAGTTTTTATTATTCTCTTATAATCAATTCAGACAGGTCAATCTTATCCCACGATATGCCTTGCCACATAAACTCCGCTTGCGGAAGCATGGGACAGGGAATGGGTTACACCCGAGCCGTCTCCGATGACGAAAAGTCCCTTGTTGCAGGTTTCCAGATTATTATCAAGTTCCACTTCCATGTTATAAAATTTCACTTCCACACCGTAAAGCAGCGTATCGTCGTTTGCGGTTCCGGGGCAGATTTTATCGAGCGCGTAAATCATTTCAATGATTCCGTCGAGGATTCGCTTCGGAATTACCAGACTTAAATCACCGGGCGTCGCCGCAAGGGTCGGGGTTACATAGCCTTCCCGGATTCGCTCTTCGTTACTTCTGCGTCCTCTTACCAGATCTCCGAAACGCTGAACAATCACACCGCCGCCCAGCATATTCGAAAGTCTTGCAATACTCTCACCGTAGCCGTTGCTATCCTTAAACGGCTTGGAAAAATGCTTGGAAACCAGCAGTGCAAAATTCGTATTTTCCGTATGCTTGCTCGGATCCTCATAGCTGTGTCCGTTTACGGTTACAATTCCGTTGGTGTTTTCATTTACGACCGCACCGTGAGGATTCATACAGAAGGTTCTTACGAGGTCTTCGAATTTCGCAGTACGGTAAACGATTTTACTTTCGTACAATTCATCCGTAAGCGATGCGAAAATCTCTGCCGGAAGCTCCACCCGGACACCGATGTCCACACGGTTGGATTTGGTTGGAATGTTTAAGTCTTTACAGACGGTTTCCATCCATTTCGAACCGCTTCGTCCTACGGAGATAATACATTTCTCACAGGTATATTCGGCATCCTTCGTGAAAATTCGATAGCCGCCGTCTGCAATTTTCTCCACCTTTTCCACGGGGGTGCGGAAGAAAAATTCGACCTTTTCCTTTAATTCGTTGAAGAGATTTTCAAGCACCACATAGTTTATGTCCGTGCCGAGATGACGCACCTGGGCATCTAAAAGATGCAGACCGTTCTGAAGACAGGTCCGCTTGATTTCGCTGTTAGCGGTGGAATAAAGTTTCGTTCCTTCGCCGCCGTGGGATAAGTTGATCTCATCCACGTATTTCATCAAATCGATGGCTTCGCGCTTTCCGATATATTCGAATAAGGTTCCGCCGAACTGGTTTGTGATATTGTATTTTCCGTCGGAAAATGCACCCGCTCCGCCGAAGCCGTTCATAATGGCACAGCTCTCGCAGCCGATACAGGATTTGATTTTCACACCGTCGATCGGACATTTTCTTTTATCCAGAGAATTGCCGGCTTCAAAAACCGCAATCTTCAAAGACGGATTCAGTTTCACAAGTTCATATGCCGAGAAAATTCCTCCCGGTCCCGCACCCACAATAATCACATCATAGTTCATATAAGTACCCCCTGTTTTGTGCCCCATCCTGTCATCCCGTGTTATCACCGGTTTGACTCAGACTTTTTTCGCCACCCGCTTCCGTCACTGTCCGGAGCGTTCCTCCACCAGTTTCAGAATATCTCCGACCGTTCTCATTTTGGGAAGGTCTTCGTTCGCCAGACTGACTCCGAACTCCCCTTCAATGGCCATAGCCATATATAGCATTGCGATGGATTTCATACCGATATCCTCCACCACTCTGGTTTCTTCCGTAATGTTGGTGGTATCAATCTGTCCGTCGTATACTTCCGACAAAAGTTTTTTTAATCTTTCCAGTGTATCCATTGTTCTTTCCTTACCAGTTTGATTTTACTACTTCCTTGTATCCGTGTGCATGCATATAATCCACATATGCATTTTCCACCTCATGCATCTTTTGCTCCGTAATGTCCGTTAAGCGCTCGATATCTGCCATGGAGGGCATTTTTTTATCACAGTAATCACTGATATAAAATTCCTCGCCGATGATTAACTTGGCTCTATTATACCACTTCGGACCCTTTTTGACATAGACCGGAAGAAGAGGCACTCCTGCCTGCCATGCCATTAAAATCGCGCCGGATTTTAACTTTCCGATTTCGCCGTCACGCTCCAATCTTCCCTGGGGAAACATCAAAAGATAATGACCTCTTTTCATTACATCGACAGCCTTCCTGATTCCCTCGATATCGGATATATTTCTGTCGATTCCGATGCAGCCACATCCTCTTAAAAGAAAGGACTTCAGCTTATTTCCCATTGCCAGCTCTCCGGCTAAATACCAGCATCTTCTGGACATGGAAATTCCGATGACTACGGGGTCCGAAAAAGAAGAATGGTTGGCGATGACCAGTGCTCCGCTTTTTTTGTCCGGCCGCTTGTCCGAAATATAAATTCTTTTCGGCCGGTAAATCAGTCCGTAGGAAATCGTGCCGAATAATCTCGGCAGATCCATTGCCAGAAATTTGATGTGAACTGCGGGATCCTTCTTTACGGGGCCCTGCATATTCTTTTTCTTTTTTGTTTCGTTACCGCTCATTTTATTTTTTCTTTTCTG
>Ga0247611_10007785_pt1 | contig 13331 bp, 12 predicted proteins | sample 177DNAGHGhighgp2_FD_192422 | JGI IMG/M metagenome (GOLD analysis project Ga0247611, IMG submission 192422) | Sheep rumen microbial communities from Palmerston North, Manawatu-Wanganui, New Zealand - 1770 DNA GHGhigh gp2 | ecosystem: Host-associated > Mammals > Digestive system > Stomach > Rumen... | reverse complement strand
TGTACAATGTACAATAAATGACAACTACAAAAAAATGTAAATAAACTTCAACATAAATCCTGTGTTATAGAACGGAATGACAAATCTTTCAACTGTTCAACTATTCAACAATAAAAAGCAAAGCTTTTTGTTTCCATACATCTATACTTCAATACATCTATGCCTCAGATTTTTGTTTTGCAAAAATCTTGTATTTGTTCAATGCAAACTTCTCGAAGGTCTTGCTTTTGTTGATATGCTTTTACCCAATCACAAATTTTATTTAATGCAATTTGAATATTCCATCTCGGTTTCCAATTTAATTGTTTTTTTGCTTTTGTTATATCAAGTTTTAAATAATGAGCTTCATGAGGTTGTTGTGTTTTATCAATGCTGTATTTTATTTTATTGTCAAAATTTAAACACATTATTTTAACTATTTCTTCAACCGTTTTAATATCTTTTTTTTCAGGACCAAAATTCCAACTTTGTGCAAAATCTTTTTTACCCTGTAATAATTTTGCTCCCAACATTAAATACCCGCATAACGGTTCCAACACATGTTGCCATGGTCTTATAGCTTTCGGATTTCTTATTTTTAGATCTTTATTTGCAAGCATTGCTCTTATAAAATCGGGTATAAGTCTATCTTTAGCAAAATCTCCCCCGCCTATAGCATTACCTGTACGAACCGAAGCTATTAAAGTATTATGTCTTTTTCCATAATCTTTTATATTAAAAAAAGAAGCACTATAAGAAGAAATAACTATTTCACAAGCCGCTTTTGATGCACTGTAAGGATCATAACCACCTAAAGCATCTGTTTCTTTAAAAGGTTTTCCTGTTTCATTATTAAGATAAACTTTATCCGTAGTTATTGCAACTACGGCTTTAACGAATTTATTATGTTTTACAGATTCTAAAATATTAACTGTTCCGATAACATTTGTTTGATATGTATCTAATGTTTTTTTATATGATACATTTACTATTGATTGAGCAGCTAAATGAAAAATGATTTCAGGTTTGTATTTTTTTACTACGAAATTTAATTTTTTAACATCACGAATATCACTGCGAATATCGACACATTTTGGATTTATCAATTCAAACAAAGATGGTTTTGTAGGAATATCGATAGAATAGCCTACAACTTTTGCTCCCAATATTTCAAGCCATAAACATAACCACGTTCCTTTGAAACCGGTATGTCCTGTAACTAAAACTTTTTTGTTTTTATAAATATTGTTAAACATTTTTTATTAAAACTATAAAATATAATTTATACTCTCAAATTATATAATAATTAAACAAATTAAACCATTAAAATAAAAAATAAAATTTATAAAAATGAAATCTGATTGCATTTTTACATAATTTATAAATAACACACTTCACTTTTAACTAACAAAAAAATTGGGCTATTTCAATTTGCGATGTTTAAATTTTTAGAAATTATTAACGATATTTATTAAATACACGAAACAAGGGAAGGTTTTATATTTTCATAAAAATCCATTGTAATCAAATGATAATCTGAAAAATTTACTACATAAGGTAAGCTGCTTATATCAAACATCTTTTTCAAAGTTTGTAAAGTCATAAAAGGCATTTTTTCTTTTCCTTTTATTAAAATATCCAAATCGGATGTTTTCTCAAAATTTCCTTTTACTCTTGAACCGTAATAATAAAAAGAAAAATCATTTTTATACGGATATAAAATATTTATAATAATTTTTTCTTCTTGTTCCGTTATTCCCTTTATCATTTATCTTCCTTAACAGCTTTTGATAAATTATTATAAAGAAATTCCGCATCAAAAACAAAATCACTTATATAATTTAAAACATTATCAGCTTTTTCTTTATTATATTCGTGGCTTGTATCATTTCTTTTTGCATAATATTCACTCCACTTTTCCCACGATTTTATAAAACCGTAACTTTGCATATAACGAAATATATTATTCATCGTCAATTCTTGCTCACTTTTACCATAAAAAAGTTTTAAATATTTTTTCATCAATTTCCAAGATGTTTCCACAGTATACTCAAACCTTTTAATGCAAGAATCTTGTATATATTCCTTCATTTTAATATTTTCTGTTTTTTTATAATCATTCACAGATTCTTTTAAAGAATTTATAGCTTTTTCTAAGTGAAAAATCTCTAAAACCTCATTCATTTTATTCTCCGTTTTATTTACACCTAAAATCGTCTATATTATAACACTTTCATAATAATTTTCCAAAAACTACGTTTTGAAAAAACAAAAAAATGGTTTATTTCAATTTTCGGATATTTGAAATTTCTTTCTATTATTTATTTTTATTCGTTACTCTATTAAAAACATTATACATTAAATTACTTATATAATGTTCTACATTTTTGATATAAAAATAACGATTGTTTTTATATTTTTCTTTGCAAAAATTCATCTTGTTAACTTTTTGCTTTCAAACAGCCACCTTTATCGGTGGCTTAAGAATAAGTAAATTGAGAATAACAACAAAAATAATAAAAAGTTTAAAAGATAGAGATGTTATAGGAAGAGTAGGAACCAGGATTAAATACCATAAACTATCAACTATATTTATATCTATTCATTTTTTATTGAACTATAAAGCATGATTGTTGAAAAATATAAATTATATGATACTTTGCAGCTAAAATCTTTTTATTTATACAGAATAATCTAATTAATAATCTTACCCAGCATATTATTTTTAGGAGGCAAAATCATCATATCTCCTATTATATAATCCCATTTTGCAGGTTTAAAAGACTGGAGTCCTCCCCAATGGAAAAAAGTCATTTCTGAAAATCTATAGCTATTTTTTGTAACATAAAAATCACATCTTACAAAAGGAAAGTCTTCGCACATTTTTTTAGCATTATCTAATATTATCTCATAGCATATAGGTTTTTCTACATTCTTATCAAAATTAGGATAATGATTTTCTATTGGCATTTTTTCCCAGTTTAATTTATAAAAATTGGCTTGCACTTCTTTTGTTTTATCATTAAAAACTATCCAAAAAAATTTGGGAGTTCCATTAAAACAAAAAAACTCAAGTTTATATTGAAACTGTAGAAATTCTTCACATATAATTTTAGGAATGATATCTTTATATCCCGTTTCAAAAGAAGCAAAATAATGATTTCTCTCTTTTTGCATCCAACCTTTCATTTCTTTTTTAGCTTTTTTTATATTAAAATTACTTTTATCCTTTACAACAAATTGGCAACCTGATCCCCAATTTGATTTTAATACAAAAGAATTTGGTAATTTTAAAAAATCAATTTCGTCAGGAGAATCATAAATTCCATATTGCTTAACTAAATATTTGTATCCTTCATTTACTTTTGACAAAAAATAATCTCTGGATTTAACCTTATCGGCACATATTGTCATTAATGGATTATGATAATATAGTTTTTCCCATGTCAATTTTTCATTAAAACTTTTTGGATTTTCCAAATTTGGATAAACTCCATGCCATTGTTTATATTGTTCCAAAATGCAAAATTTTAACTCTTCATTAGATAATCCATCAAATCTTTTATCAAAAATTTTTTCAAATTTTGTTTTGAAAAACAGTTTAAATAATTTTTTTAATGCTCTTTTCACGAAATTAAATAATCTCATTTTTATGTTCTCCATTTTTTTATGGTAAGTATTTTTATAAATTTTAGAAAATAAATTCTAATTTCATTGCTAAAATATTCTATTTTAAAAAAAGGGATTCCTAAAAAATAATACTTTCTTAATTCTTTCATAGGATAATATGTCTTATTTCTATTAATTAACTTTGAACAAAATGGAGATATTAAATAATACCTAAGCCATTCTTGTGCCAAGAAAACATTTCTGTACAACCAAGGTTTTTCTTTTCCCGCCCAATGAAAAATAACCGGACATTCTAAAGCTAAATTTATTTCTTTATTAGAATAAAAAATATTTCCAAAATTTCGATATAACCCCATTTCAGAAAGACAAACATTAAATTTCAATGGAAAAAAGATAGTTTTGCTATAGCAAACTTTATTGATAATGTTTTGATCAATAGATCCTTCAAAAGAGCCAAGAAGACTTATCCATTTTTCATCAATTTTATCTTCTCTTATTTTTTTAATATTCATAATCATAACACCGGCATTTATATAATAATCCGTATCAGGTATATTCAAAATCTCCGAGATATTTTTTCTAATAAAAATATTATATAAAACAGGAGTTGAAGCTATATAATTATCACCAATATTAAAATTATATAACTCTGTTAAATCTGACCTCACAATAACATCCGTATCCAAATAAATTATTTTCTCATATTGTGAAAGCATCGAAGGAATAAGCATTTTATATGCAGATACATAATTTACATGATATCCTTTTGTATTTGGGACATCTTTAAATTTACTTCCCATATTAAACATAGTTATCGACATGTTTTTATATTTATCTTTTAACTGTAAGAGTTTGTTTTTATTATCATCCGTAACATCATTGAACAAAAAATATTGATTTCATAAAATGTATCAGAATTTGAATTTTGCAGCAACGATGTTAAAACCACACCAACACTAAAAAATATTTTATTATCGCTTGAGATAACTATTGGTATTTGATTCATTTTTTCCCCTAATTACTACACTCCATCTGACACCCCGGGCGTAAGCTCGGGGACTTTCATCTGCCCCTATATAAATAATGCTTTTTGCATTTTTTATAAATTTATCCCCTATAACTTTATTTGCTATTATCATATCTTGATATTCCAAGGCACAATTTGTTTCATTAATTCTATCTTTCATACTACAAAAACCGTATTCAAAATTACCTTAATAAAGAAATCTTTTTTTGGGTAATAAAATTTGAATTGTATATTTTTTATACTTAAACAATTTTTTTAATAATAAAATTATTTTTTCCTTAATAAAAAAAATATTCCATACCCTTTTTACAACATTATTTTTTATGAGCAAAAACATAAAAATTATACAAATCTAATCTTGTATTTTGAAAAGTAATATTCCTTATATCAAATTTTCTTTTCCAAAGCAAATACATAAGTGATAATTGATCTCTTTTAGAGTAATTTGATATCATGAACCACCATTCTTTCATCAAATTTATAATTTCAGGTGTATTATGTCTTCTATAAATTATATTATTTTCACATAATCCGTAGTTATGTGGCATATTTGATTTTTTTAAAAGGTTCAATTCTTCCATTATCAACTTGGGGTTATCCATATGAAATTTTAATACCGCATTATATTCATCATATATACAGTTTCTTTCACAATGCCTTGGTAAAATAATTTGTGATTGATTATCTTTTATAAAATCAAAAAGAAAAGATGTTAAAATATTAATGTTTGAATCAATATAAATACTTTGTTCATATTGAGGGAATAATATGTGGGTATTTATTTTATGCCAACGATTGTTCCTTATATTATCAAGTTCATTAAACTGTAACGATTTTATTTCCCAAATACCTATCTGCTTTTGTTCTATATTTTTTTTATTATCAGTAAAACAGATATAGTCCCAATTTTTATCAATATATTTGTAAATCTCAATTTCTTTGATATCATCATAATCATTTGTTATACATATATAAACAACACCTCTTGCTTTTCTTGTTTTTTTATATTTCAAATATTCTTTTATTTTATTCTCATCTTTTTTCGATTTATAAGGATTTTTATCATTAGGAAAACATAATGTTTTTCCACTTTTATTTAAATATTGTATTATTGGATTTTTCCCGAGACCATTACAAAAACTTATATATTTACAATTAAAATATTTTGATGGCAATTCTTTGTTCCAACAACCTTTTTCATACCAATAATTCAACGCTTGATCTTTGTTAAATTCTGGATGATATTTCTTTATATACCAATCAGCATTCCAAAAACCTGAGTTTAGAATTATTTTTATTTCTTCTTGTTTATTTATTTCATATTCTTTTAAATTTCCAATTTTTATTCCAAATATATTTATAAAATATTTTGAATTTATTTCCTGAATATGAAATATTGTTTTTCCAAATAAAATAATTTTTTTTATTAAAATTTTAAACAATAAAAGTATTTTATTTTCTTTATAAAAAAACATTATCTTTTTTTCTTTAAAATTAAACATTATTATTCCTATTTTATAACATTAAGAACACAAATAAAACAAAAAATAAAATATCTTTTTTAATTTTCTTAATTATTAATAAAACAAGTAAGTTTCATTATGTTTCCCTAATTTGTTAACTTTTTATCTGTGTAATAAAATTTACACTTGCATTTAATAAAAAATTAAAAAAATATATGCCAATCAACACAAGTTTTTGATAAAAAATAAAATTAAATTTATTTAATATTTATCAATTATATTTTTAATAATTTCTTCAATATCATTTTTATAATCACAACTTAATATTTAATTAAATTATAAAGATCAATTATATCAGAATCAGGATTATAAGATATTATTACAGCTAATATTTTGTCTGATTTATCCATTCTTCCTCACATACTTCATACCATGAAATTCTTCTCTATCAATTTTAAGCATTTGTTTATAAACATTTGTAGATTTAACTACTAAATATATTCTTTTTAGAATAATTGTTGGTAGAACAATGTTTAATATGATTCTTATTATGTTTGTTATTTGTGCTTCAAGATATATAAAATAAGATTTTTTACCAAAAATTTTAAAATAAAGTTGATACTCATTGTGTTTTCGTAATCTGTAATTTTTTAATATTTTTTCTTCATTATCAATTTTAAAAGAAGCATTTTCCAAATGTAAAATTTGTGCCTGAGGTATTGAGCTTATTAAATATCCACAATCTCTAATTCTAAAATTCAAATCGACATCTTCACCATACATAAAAATATTTTCATCAAACAAACCGGATTTTTCAAGTGCAGATTTTCTTATAAACATATCCGCACCGGAAATAAAACCCACATCTTTTACTTTATTTGAATAATTAAAATTACAATAAAATTTCTTTTTATTAAATATTGCGAAAAATTTTGAAACAATCTGTATAATTCTCCAGTAAATATACGAAATTACACTTTTTCCATATTTACAGTAAGATGTTGCAGGTTCGTTATTTTTATTATAAAGATTTCCCCCGCATACACCAACTTGCTTATTTTGTTCCATATAATCATAAAATATTTTTATTACATTGTTTATAAGTTTTGTATCGGAATTTAACAAAAAAACATATTCACCTTTTGATTGCTTTATACCAAGATTATTTGCTCTTCCAAAACCTAAATTTTCTTTTGACTCTACTATTATTATTTTATCTTGAAATGTTTTTGTTAATTCTTCTACAGAACCATCTTTTGAATCATTATCCACAACAATAATTTCATATTCAACACCATCTGTTTTATCAAAAATAGATTGTATTGAGTTTTTTGTTAAATATTTTGTGTTATAACTTACTATTATTACGGATACTGCAATTTTATTTGTTTTCATTTTATAATTTAAAAACACTATATTACGCTAAATTATATAAAAATTTATATTTTTTTATCCAACATTCCTAAGCCTATCTCAAGTAAATAAAAATTTAAAGAAAAATATTTCTTTTTTAATTTAGGAAATAAAAACACATATAATTTCTTTTTTAAATAACATAATCTTACCGGGAAAAATATAAAAGATAAAATTGTTTGCATATTTGAAAACCAATACGCATAAATTAAATTTATATAGTATTCAACCGGATGTAATAAAATTTGTTTGATTGACGGTTTATAACTTAAAACAGGAACAAACCTATTGTGACCGGAATTTCTTGAATGAAATATGACGCTCATATTGTCATAATCATTTTTTGATGGATTTAATAAAAAGCAATTAATAAATTTAATAATATCGGAATATATTAATTTATTTTCTTTTAAAACATTTTTATATTCTTTTATAAAATTTATTATTCCTTTAAACATATCATTAAATTTTTCCATACGAACAATGTCGTATTTCGTAACTTCTTTATATATAAAATTATTATTTTTATCTATTCTTTCAATAGGAGGAGTTGGTGAAGAAAATATAAATTCAAAAATGTCCCATTGATATGTTAATACTGAAGAATCATAAATATCATTAACTATAGGAGCAAATGTATAATGTTTATATTTTTTTACTTTATTAGTTTTATCTCTCGTTGACCAATAAAGACCTATTATCTCTTTATCCGGAATAATATTTTTTATTAATTTCTGAGCTGAAAAATTTATTGTAAGAGTATCAACAACTGCCAATTTTTTTGCATTTATTGGAATTTGATTCCGAATATAATTTGTGAAAAGCTCAAAATAATTTTTATCATTATCACATAAATCAGTTTGATGTCTGGATAAAGGAACATACGAAAATGAAATATTTTTTATATTCATTAATTTAAAAATTTCATTTATTAAATATCCGTCTCTTGCCGTTAAAAATAAATGATCGACATTTTTTTCTATAGCTTTTGTATATACAAAACGAGCAAAAGAATAAACCGTTACACCTGCTATTAAATAACCAAAGTTTTCAAAATAATTATTATAATTTATATTTCTTTTCTCAAACAAATCCGATAAAAGAAATGAAATAAACGAGTTTATATTTTTTTCTTTTGAATATTGTTTTAAAAATTTATTATTTTCAAAATATATTTTTTTGGAAGATTTATAATATATTGAAGATATTCCGTTTATTTTTGAACTTATAAAATCAGAAATAAAATTATCACCAATGTGTAAAATTTTATTTGCAGAAACATTTAAATCTTTAATAGCTATTTTATATAATTTCCCCCATCTTTTTAGAACTTTATACTCACTCGACAAATAAATTTTATACCACCCCTCAAAACCATTACTTTTTAAAATTTGTGTTATAAAATTTTCATCAAAATAAGTATCTGAAATAATTACAATTTTTTTATTTAATTTTTTTGCATAATTAAATACTTTAAGCATTTCTTTATTGGCATAAATTGAATTAATTTCATAAAGTATTTCTTTTTCTTTTAAAGAATAAAATTGTCTGTCAATATTTTCATAAATTTCATTTAATGTTATTTCTTGATAATACAACTTACTTTTTCTTAACTTATTTTCAGTATTTATTCTTTCTCTGCTGAAATTAGAAGTATTTTCTTTCAACTCCAAATCAAAAAACAAATCTTTAGGTTTTAAATATTTTCTATAGATTAAAGTATCAAAAATATCAAAAGAAATCACATCATATTTTTTTATTTTTTCCAATATTTTTTTATATTTACTCATTGTTTTTATTTTCCAAAAAAGTCACAAATTTTTTACTTTTAAAATTGACTATATATCATATTATTATAGTAAAAATATCATAAAACTTCTATATTTTGTTTTTTGTTGTTTAAGACAAGAAAATTGATATGTTCAATAATTTATTTTGAAATTAGGTTTGAGTAGGAAATTTTCAAAAAAGGTTGTTCCGCAGGCAAGATCAAATTGTTCTTTTTTTAGTGAAGGAGTTATTTTATCAACTACATTAACATCTTTTAAAACAGAAAAATCTTTTATTTGCTCTTTTTTTATAACCAATGTAATTTTTGCCGACGGATATTTTTGTTTAAATTCATTTATTTTATTTATACTGTTTTCAAAATTATTTTTAAATTTAATAATAATTTTAGGTTTAGGATGGTGTGTTAGATATTCATTTATATCTTTTGACCAATAATATGTGTTTGTAAAATCTTTTAGTTTGTTAAGTTCTTTTTCGACCAACAATGACTTTTCTTCTATATTATCCTGCTTACTTATGTAAATAGGATTTCCGTAAACAATAACCGTTTTTGAAAAAGGCAGAGAAATTTTAAACTTATCCCATGATTTATTAAATATTAAAGAATGTTTTGAAAATGCCGATATCGGAATTAACCTTATACCTAATTTTTGAGATACAAGTAAAAGCCCCGGTTTTACTTTATATACCGGACCCTTCGGACCGTCAACAGTAAATGCAACATAATGACCTTTTCTTGCATATCGTATCGTTTCTATTAAGGCTCTTTCGGCACCTTTGGAAGAAGAACCTCTAACTGCAATAAAACCGAAATATTTTAAAAACCATGCCAATATCTCACCGTCTTTTGACATACTGCACATACTTACTATATTTAAACCGGAATTCAAACATAACGGTAAAATTTGTTCCCCGTGCCACAAAGCATAAACACTTTGTTCGGCAAGTTTCGGAACAAGCTCTATCGATTTTAATCTTAAAGATTTTATTGTAAAAGAAAAATAATAATATGCTATTTTTGCTAATAATTTTCTTGAATTAAATTCACTCATTTTACATAAAACTATATTCTAAAATTACATTTCAATTTGCAGAGAAGATATATCATAAAAAACAGGCATTGTCAAATATTTATTTTAGCACAATAACTCTTTTATGTTTATTTGTGTAAGCTTTGAATAAATTAATTGATACAAAAAGTAAAACAGCTATGGTTATCATTAAATAACGACTAAATATTATAAAGCCGAAAATATTTAAAATTGTGTTTATAAGAACAATAAAAGTTATAACGGCAAAACTTTTATTTACATATTTTTCGTAACCGTTTTTAAGAACTGTATTATGCACCTTTATACCCAACGGAAAACCTATCATTCCACCTATTGCTATTACCAAAGACATTGTTATTATTGTCCAATCGGGATGTCCGTCGGAAAAAGTGTAATACATTCCACCCGTAAATGTAGTTATCAGTAAAAGAACCCTTATACATTTTGAAGTTACAGCTTCAGGTACTTTAAAAATATTTGCAAGAGTCGGTCTAAAAAATATTGCACCTCCGACACCCATTACAGAACTGAATATTCCCACTACCATACCTATAAAAAAAGCACCTATCGATTGTTTATTTGAAATTATCGGAAGTTTTGTTTCATACTCTGTTGTTTTACCAAACAAAACAACAGAACCCAATGTAACCATAAAAACACAAAATGTAAGAAGTAATGCTATTGAACCGAATCTCTCATAAAAAAATCTGTTGACTATTTTACCGCTGAATGCAAGTAAAAATGCACCAAACCCCAAAGGTATTACAAGTTTAGAGGCAACGGAGTTTTTACTCCAATCCAAACTTTTAATATCTTTTGTAACCGACATCACTATTGACGGAAACATTTGCAACAAACCTACACCTACAGCCTCATTGGGAGTAAAGCCGAAAATAAGCATTGTAGGAACTATAAGCCATCCGCAACCTACACCCCAAAAACCTCCTGAAAACATTCCAACAAAGCCTATTAATGGAAGCAAAAAATAAATATACATAATTTAATACGATATAAAAAAAACAAAAAAAATGCAAAGAAAAATTTTACAAATTATTATAATATTCATATTGACATTGAAAGATATTTTGCACATCTTATGAAAATTTTAAATTTTAATTTTATTCAAAAAGAAGACAGACTATATGTTATTTTACATTAACAAACTCGGCTATTTCATTATATTTTTATTGATATTTATTGAAAACGACGGAGATGAATTGACAATAAAATGCCGACACAAATCATTGCGGAGACAAGCGACGAGCCGCCATAAGAAACAAGCATTAAGGGAAGACCGGTTGCAGGCATAAGCCCTGTAACCATACCGATATTTATTACTCCGTAAAAAGCAAACATTGTAGCAATTCCGGAAGCAACCAAAGAGCCATACCTATCCCTTGCATTTTTTGCTATAAGCATTGCACGCCAAACAAAGAAAAAATAAAAAAGTATTGTAAGCTGTGAAAGCAAATAACCGCCTTCTTCACCGATAACAGCAAAAATAAAATCCGTCCTTTGTTCAGGCAAGAAACCTAATTGAGTTTGTGTTCCGTTAAAGAATCCTTTACCTAAAATTTTACCCGAGCCTATTGTAATTTTTGACTGTATTATATTATAGCCGGAACCTCTTGAATCTATTTCCGGTTTCAAAAATACTATTAATCTTTTTCTTTGATATTCCTTTAAAGATTTTTCAACTATTACCGAAGAAAAACTTCCTGCTATAACAATTATCAAAAATATTATGGGATAAATTATCGGCAAATTAATTCTTAATTTATTACAAAGCCATTTTATAGCAAAAACAAAAGCTATAAGAATTGCTAAAACAAGTAAAAACATTTTTAAACTGCTTGCAACCGATACCATAAAAGTTAAAATTTTGCTTGAAGCAAGAACTTCAGGTTGAAGTTTGATAAAAGTTATAAAGAGCGGTATTCCTATCGCTAATGCACCGTATAAAATTATGCTGAACAAATGTCTTGTTTTTGCCCCTGCTACATAAAGCATAACCAAAGCTATCGGATAATACGGTATTGTTGACGAAAAATCAGGTTGTAACATTATAAGAAAAATATGTCCTGACATTATAAGCAAAGCTTTAACAAATATTGATAATTTTTTAATTTCTTTCCATTTATAATCAAGAAAAGAAGCTAAAACCAAAACAAACATTATTTTTGTAAGTTCCACAGGTTGCATTGAAAAACGCCATATTTTAAACCAACCTTTTGTTCCGTTTATTGTAGTACCTAAAAACAAAACAGCAATCAAAAAAAGGCAAGATAAAACATAAATTGCAGTATTAAAATGTTTATAGTGCTGATAATTAAAACTCGCAAACAAACATATAAAAAACAAACCTACACCTAAAGCAATTATTTGAGTGGTTATAAACTTAGAAGGGTCGGAATAATTTGAACTTGCGGAATATATTGAAATTATGCCAACTGTTACTAAAAAAATTAAAGATATCCAAAATAACCAATCTATATTCTTTTTTATTTTTGATAAAATTAAAGCAACTGAATTTAACATATTAAAACCTTATTATCTAATCTTCCGACTTTTCTTGCGGATCATATTCATCATCAGGCAAATTGAAATATTTTTTTAATATTTGACGGGCTACAGGTCCCGACACAGAACCTCCGTAACCTCCGTTTTCAACAATAACGGCTATTGCAATTTCTGGATTTGAAGCAGGTGCATAAGCAACAGTCCAAGCATGATCTTTACCTTGGTGATTTTCGGCAGTTCCCGTTTTGGCAGCAACCTGAAAATTTACAAATTTCATTTTTTTACCGGTTCCTTCATTAACTACCGAAACCAGTGATTTATGTAAAATATCCCATGTTCTATCACTTAAAACTATTTTATCTTTTTTTTGCGGAATATGCTCGTACACTACTTCATTTGTATTCGGATTTATTATATTTTCAACCAAATAAGGTTCATAAAAAACTCCCTTATTGG
>Ga0247611_10007784_pt1 | contig 13332 bp, 17 predicted proteins | sample 177DNAGHGhighgp2_FD_192422 | JGI IMG/M metagenome (GOLD analysis project Ga0247611, IMG submission 192422) | Sheep rumen microbial communities from Palmerston North, Manawatu-Wanganui, New Zealand - 1770 DNA GHGhigh gp2 | ecosystem: Host-associated > Mammals > Digestive system > Stomach > Rumen... | reverse complement strand
GTGGTTGAATTCAGTACACCTTTCTCAGATCCTTTTCCCCCAGAACAAATGTTCGGACATCGCGCGCAAACAAATAGAACGCATGTTTGGTATATGTGTTATATATCTTTCATGCGTCCTATATGTTATTTGTGTTATATAACAATCATGCCCGGCTGCCGGTTCTGATCCTGGCCATGGTTAACACGAACATAAGTTTACTGATTGTAATAATATTAAAGTTGGGATATCCTATTATATGAAGGGGGTGTTAATATGGCCAAAAAACGAATTGGTGTAAAAAAAGACTATAGTAAACAATATTCAGAACTATCAAAAGATATACGCGGAATGCCGCGCGAAGAACAGTTGAAATATATGAAGGCTTTTTATAGATCTGTAGCAAAAGCAGCTGATCAGCGATTAGTTCAACTTGAAAGCCTTGCAAAAAAAGAAGGCTATAAAGATGTTTTGCAATGGGCCTATAAAGATGCAATGTATGATATACATGCAGCATATGGTGAAAATGCAAAGAGATTTAACAGAAAACAACCTGATGATCTTAGAACACTAAAAAAGAATCTGAAGCGTGTTCTGCAATTTCTTGAAAAACCTTCATCAAGCAAACAGGGTATTGATGAAGTATATCAAAAAAGAGCAGATACAGTTAAAGATAAATATGGTGTTGAAGTCACCTGGGAAAATATAGGTGAACTATTCCAATCATCTTTATATAAAAAAATGGATTCAAAACCAGGATCCAAAACAACATTGATGGCTATTGGTATTATTCAGGCAAATAAAAAGAAAATAAAAAAAGCATTTAAAGACCAAAAATCCATCAAATTTCATATTGAAAATGATATTCAGTTGGAAGCGCGCGTAAATCAGTTACTTCGTTACTATAAAAAAGACGTTAGTAAACTACTCAAGAAAATTTAAATGTTTGCGGGGTGTTGGGCTTGAGAAGATCTGAATTATATCTTCTTAGGGAAGATTATATTCAAAAAAATATAGATTATCAATTCATTCATCATAATGAATTCAACTTCAATATATTAGATAACATCATGTATTTAAGAAGATCCGGAAAAGGACACAATAAAACCTATAACGATGTTATCATTATGTGTGACACTGAAACATCAAAAAAGAAGTTGAAGAATTCCAAACAGGTTAATAAATTAGATTCGGGATTAACCGCGCGTGAAAATCATGTAGTAGCATGGACCATATCAATCAGGGCATTTAATAAAAACATATGCACTTTATGGGGCCACAAACCTTCAACCCTGGTTAGTACCATGAAAAAAATACATGATTCAATGAATGGTGATATCACGCTTTTTTACTTCCACAATTTCTCTTATGATCATTGGTTTATCCGGCGCTTTTTATATAAGGAATTGGGAACACCGAAAAAATTCCTGAATTTAAAAGCACATTATCCTTTATATATGCGATTTGAAAACGGTATTGAAATAAGAGATTCACTGATATTATCGCAAAAATCCCTTGAAAAATGGGCTGATGATCTTGAAGTTGAACATAGAAAAGCAGTTGGAAAATGGAATTATGACAAGTTCAGGAACCAGAACGAAAAATATAATAAAGATGAACTTGAATATATTGAACATGATACTCTTGCAGGTGTTGAATGCCTTGATAAAACCATGAAGGCCCTGGGGAAGAAAATATTTTCAATTCCATATACTTCAACTGGTATTATCAGATATGAGATTCAGCAGTTAGGAAAGGTTAATAATGCACGTGATATATTTCTTTCAATGGTACCAACGTATAAGCAATATGTTAAATTAACAAAATTGTTTCATGGCGGCTACGTACACGCAAACAGATTTGAAATTGATGAATTTATTGATTCACTGGTTCAATGTTTTGATTTTTCTTCATCATATCCTTTTTGTATGCTTGCTTATAAGTATCCTATGGAAAAATTCGAACCATTTAAAGACTGCAGCTATGAAGAAATATTAAGATCTGCAGAAAACACCGCGTTTATGTTTAAACTTATAATTTATAAGCCGAAACTATTAAAACCCGATGTTATTATGCCGGCTCTGCAATTTTCAAAATGCGTTCAGTGTTTTAATCCGGTCCTGGATAACGGAAGGATCCTTGAAGCTGATTATGTTGAAATTTATCTAAATGAAGTTGACCTTGAAGTAATTGCGCAGCAGTATGATTTATCAGCTTCAGCATGTGTTGAAGTTGAAGCAGCAAGAAAAGATTATCTTCCACGGTGGTTTACTGATTATGTTTACAATCTGTATAAGCGTAAATGCGAAATATCACTTCTTGATGATCCTGTTAACTATATGATAGCAAAGACTAAAATAAATGGCTGCTATGGTTTATGTGTTCAAAAATCCATCAAAGAAGATATTATTGAAGATTATGAAACAGGTGAATATAAATCAGATGTTCCTGAAGATCCAAAAGAAGCTGATGCATATTATAAAAAGAAATATGAAAAATATGTAAAAAACAAGAATTCAATGCTTTTATATCAACATGGTGTTTGGGTAACTTCTTATGCTTTCAGGAACGTGCACCGATTAAATGAATGTATTAAACCAGAATCTGAAGGTGGACTTCTTTTATATAATGATACTGATTCAGCATATGGCGTTAACTGGGATCTTGAAAAAATAGCTGCTTACAATGAAAACTGTTTAAAGCTGCTGAAGGCCAACGGATACGACAGTGTGAAAATAGATGATCATGTGTTTACTTTAGGTATAGCAGACCATAAACCATTAAAAGATGATTATACAGAATTTAAAGTGATGGGCGCTAAAAGATACGCAGGAAGATGCAAAAAAGATAATAAGATTCATATAACAGTTGCAGGTGTACCGAAAAAAGCCGGGGCCGAATGCCTTGAAGATGATCTTGATAACTTCACCAAAAACTTCAGATTTGAAGGAACCAGAACAGGAAAAAAGCAGCATATTTATTTTACTTCAGAAATATATATTGATTCTGAAGGAAATGAAACAGCTGATTCAATCGACTTGTTACCGTGTGATTATCTTCTTGATTCAACAACCAGATTTGACCGGACAATTGAAGAAATATTTGATGAAGAACTGGAGATACAAGGAATATATGAAAATATCTAAGAACGAAATTCAGGAAGGTTTAAAATTTTATCCTTATATAAGGGCAGATTTTGAGCAGTACGAAAATCTGAATGATTTATATTATCACTTATTAACGGACTTGTTATTGTTTCCAAAAGCGTGGGCCTATTTTGTTTATTCAAAAAGGGGTCCAGGTAAAACATATTCTGCATTATGGCTATTTTACTACAATGATATAAAATTCATTTATATGAAAAGAACAGATAAAGATGTTAATCTGATCCTATCAAATAGGAATGATGAATTTGATCCTTCACCTTATAAGGATCTGAAAAGAGATAAAAACATTCTGGTAGCAGGTGAAAAAATTGATGATGGAATAGGCGGATTCTATGAAGTTGATGCAGAAGGAAATAAAATAAAACTTCTTTGTTATGTTCTATCATTTAATAAGGTCCAGGCATATAAAGGTTTTGGTTTTTCTGATTGTGAGTTTATATTATTTGATGAAGTAATACCACAGCTAGGAGAACGTGTACGAAAATCTGAAGGGACCAATTTATTGGACTTGTATATGACTGTTTCACGTGACCGTCAGAAGCGCGGAAGAAAACCACTAAAACTTTTGATGTTTGCAAATGCTGAACAGATATCAACTCCGGTTACAAATGAAATTGAAATTGTTGATGATCTGGCAGACCTTAACGCTAGTGGCGAAATGTATAAATTCCTGGATAGAAATATTCTGATCCATCATATCACTAATGAAGAAGTACCAATTTCTGAAGAAGAACAGGAAGGAATTTATGAAGGTATGAAGGGCACTGCATGGTGGGAAAAAGCATTTGAAGGCCACTTTACCAATAACGATTTTACAAATGTTTTAAAGCGTTCTATTAAAAGAAGTAAACCACTTATTGAAGTATATTATAAAACACATTCTTCATATATTTATTATAATGAAAACAATGGCCGTTATTATATGTGTTCAACGCCGGCAAAATGTCAATATTATTACAACCTGAACAGGGAGAATGAACAAAAGAAGTTCTATCAGGATTGGCAGATTGATCTGATGGACGAATGCATTAATGAAAAGATGAAATTTGAAAAATATTCTATGTATGACCTGATATGTAATTACAGGAAATTTTTCAATATATCTTGACAGGGGATATCCTTTATGTTAGGATATCCTTAACAGAGATTGAACCAAATAAAAGGAGGATTAAAAAATGCTTAGAAGCCAGATTGAAGCAAAGATTGCAGCAAAAACTGCAATAAAAGCAACACTTGAAACTAACAAAACAAGTTTTGAAAATGCTATTGACGTACTGGATCAAAAGATTGATGAACTTGATGATGAAATTCAGGAACTTGAAGATTCACTTGATGAACTTGAAGATTAAAGGAGTGACCATGGAAGCAATATTTTTTTATAAAAATGGAAAAACTGAAGTGATTGAAGATGTCAGCAGGATTGAAGATTATGATTCTGATGTTCTTATTATCAACAGAAAAAATTTATATACTGGTACTAGCTATGAAGTCGGAATTCTTAAAGATCTTATTGCCAGTATTAAAATAAGATATTGGAAGGAAAAATCAAAATGATAAAAGGTTTATTCTTTAAAATGAACACTGATAAGCCGCACGACCGTTATATTATTAGGTTTTTTGATGAACAATGTAAAAAAGAAGGGTGCACAAAAAAGGAACTTCTGGATAAGATGATTATTATATATAAAAGTACTGTAAAGAGGTAAAAATGATTAAAATAGAAGATGTTGATGGATCCAACTGTAGTATAGAAATAAAGGGTAATGCTGAAATGATTGCACAACAGGTTGTTGCGTTATTAGATCATTTAGCAAAAGAACAGCCTTATATATCAGATAGAATATCGTATCATCTGGATAAAAGGATTGTGCAAGTCAAAAATCAAATTAAACAGTGAGTGTTGGCACTGTTTATAATATACTTTTCTATTTTTTGGCGCAGTCGCAAGTGCTAATCACTAATAAATAATGAAAGAAGGAAAAAAGAATGATCAAGAGTTTTAATTTTACAAAAAAAGATGAAATGAATTCTGTTTCTGCTACACCTATTCAGAAGGTAAAGGGCGAAACATTAACAGTGAAGGGTGCCGCAATCAGTGAAAAGGTTGATAAGGACACCGGAGAAACTATTAAAGTTGGTTATCTTTCAACTACTACTCATGGAATGCTTTGCACAATTTCAGGAACAGCGCTCCAGGGAATTGACCTTTTGATTGACTTCATGACAGAATGCGCTGCAGATCTTCCTGAAGGATCTGTTGAACAGGAGCAGGTGAAGGTTCATGCAGAAAAAGCAAATTCCGGCCGTGAGTTTGTAACGCTTGAAATTTTGTGATATCCATGAGATTATAATAGTATCTGAAGCCCAACACCTTCAGATTACGGTTCAATCTCGTGGCAGGGTGGAAGAAGAAATTCTTCCACCTTTTTGTATTATAAATATGTATTTTATTGTTTTTATTCAAAAAAGGGGGATTATATTATGGATTTTTCAAGTTTTACATCATTTATTTCAACTGTAGGTTTTCCAATCGCATGCTGCATATACTTGATATATACCAATAAAAAGAATGGTGAAGGCCATGATGCAGAAATAGAAAAACTTCGGGAAACAGTAGAAAACAACACAAAAGCCATGTTGAAGTTATGTTCTAAACTGGGGGTTGATATTGATGATTAAAGGAATAGATATTTCAAAGTGGAATGTTGTAACAGACTTTAACCAGGTTAAAAAAGAAGGCTATGATTTTGTTATCATAAGGGCCGGAGGTAACAATGGCGGATTTTATAAGGATCCAAAATTTGAAGCCTATTATGAAGGCGCCAAAAATGCCGGCTTATATGTTGGCGCTTATTATGATACTGGCCGTGATTTTATTTCTGAACCTGTTGGATATGCTTGCAGTACTCATTTTAAAACACTTCTTCAGGGTAAACAATTTGAATTCCCTGTTTATGCAGATGTTGAAACAGTTGCAACAGCTTTTAAACATGATACAACAAAATGTGTAACAGCATTTTGCCGGGATCTTGAAAGAAGTGGTTACTTTGCAGGAATTTACGGTTCAGATATTTCTGGATTTTTTGACCGCATGGAACTGAATAAACTTCAGGGTGTTTTTAGTTTATGGGTGGCCAGATATGGAAAGAAGCCGGAGATAGTAAAAGATTTTGGGGTGTGGCAGCATTCAAGCAGGGGAATTGTAAAAGGTATAAACGGCTTTGTTGATCTTGATAAATGCTATGTAGATTTTCCTTCTATAATAAAGAAGAAACATTTAAATAATTTTTAAAGGAGGTTATTATGTCGGTTACAGTTAATTTTGGATCCTTTGCAAAAAGAAGAAATTCAACTAAACAACCAACAAATGAATTATCCGATTCAAGAACAGTTGTTTTTAAAGAATCAACTTCTGTTGATTCACCAACATTTATATTATCCGGTAACGCGTTTGATCATAATTATGCTTCCTGGAATGATGGAACCATGACCAGATACTATTTTATAGTAGATATCAGATCAAAGCATAATAACCTGATTGAAGTTGATTGCGTACTTGATGTACTGGCAACATATAAAACTGAAATTCTTAATTCTACGCAATATGTTTGCTATTCTTCAAAATCTGGAGGAACCTGGCTACCTGATACAAGAATTCCGGTGTTAAAGTCAACTACAACTTCAAGAGAAACCGCTTCACTTACTTCATTATTTAATCCTAATGGATTTTATGTACTTACGGCCACAGGAAAAGATGGTTGTCATTCTTATGCTTGTGATGCAAGTCATTTATCGCAATTACTTGATCATATAAACGATTGGAGCGATGACTTAATCAATGATATTTTAGCCGGTCATTATCCATGGACAGACCCAAACAATCCACGAACAGCAGTAGTTTATGATTTTGCTAATGATCCCTCAGGAAGCCTTGCTAAAATGAATATGCTTACCGGCTTTTGTGGAAATGCATATTCACAGGCACCTTCGTGTATCAGATCTTGCATATGGGTACCATTTTTTGCTTCTTCATTTGCTTCAGGCGGTGCACAGGTATTTTTGGGTAGTTTTGATTGTCAGCTAAGCCCACAGCCATTTAAACTTAAAGGCGAAGCAGTTACCGGTAGCACTACTGTTAAAATTCCATGGGTACACACTGGTTGGAGAAGAATGTATGATGATGTTTATCTATATTTGCCACTTGCAGGAATGACCAGACTTTCAGGCGATTCACTTACAAATGTAAGTTCACTTACTATCAAATATTCTGCAACTGCTACAGATGGCGTTGTTGCTTATGAAGTAAAAGCAGACAAAAATATAATAGCAACTCTTGGGGGCCAGTGTAGCGCTAATTATCCTATTGGAATTAATCAGCAGGCTTCAGCAGGTGAAATTATACAATCTATTGTAGCAGGTGGCGAAAAAATGGTGAATGCAGCTATTAATTCATCAATTTCACCGATATCCATGGCAGCTTCTGCTGCAGGTGTTGCACTTGAAGGTGTTGCCGCAGTATATGATACGGCAAATGTAGCAAATTCAACGCATGCTTCAACTATTGGCGGCGTAGGTGGTGGTGCCGGTTCTGGTCTTGATTTAGATATTCAGTGTTATGTTGTTTCACATGATACTGTAATAGATCCGGTAGACATGAAAGATACCATGGGAGTGCCTACAATGGCACCTATTCAATTATCTACATTAACACAATCACCCTTAACTGGTGGTTACTGTCAGTGTGCAAATGCACACGTTGAAGCTGCTGCAATGGCTGCAGAACTTGATGCAATTGATTCATATTTAAATAATGGATTTTTTATTGAATGATTTAAACAAATGTTCTATATTAATAATGAAGGGGCCCAGGTGTTCCGGTTTTAGGGTTGTACCCTTTTAACACCGCTTCGTTAATCGGCGAATAAGGCCCCTCAATTAAAAATAAAAGGAGATTGAATAAAATGAATATTGTTGATGTGTTGGCACTATCAGTAAAGGGTTATAAGGTAGATGAAATTAATGAACTGAAGGATATAATAAAAAAATATCCTGATGCTGAAGGCTCTATCATGGAACTGGCTAAAAAGGTTAGCTTCACGGATCTTCAAAGCTACATGAAAATAGCTGAAGATTCTTCAGGTGCAGCAGCCACAGATTCAAAAGAAGGTGATGATAACAAGGATCAGAATGAACCTGATCAGGAAACAGCACCAAAAAAATCTGAACAGCCAGATTCTGATATTGACTATAAAAAATTATATGACGAAGAAAAAAAGCTTCGCGAACAACTACAACATGACATAGCAAGAAAAGATGTTTCTGAAGATGAACGTGATAAACGAACTGATGAACAAATTGCTATGGATATTGTAAATCAATTACTTTAAAAGGGGGTCAATTATGGCAAGAGATTTAACGCCGCGTGATGCGCACGCACTTGTTAATTTAGTAAATGCAGAACTTACTGGCCAGGATCCTTCACTTACACAGGTAACAACAGACAACTTTGTTTCAGTAGGTGAAACTATCCTTCAGTACCAGGCCGAAAACGTTTATAACGCAATTTCTACGGTGCTACTTCGGACACTTATTGCAGCGCGAACACTTGAAGATGAACTTATTATTATTAACGCGCTTGATTCTGGTGTTTATGCAAACAGAATGAGAAAGATATCATATCTTTCAAGGCATGCAAAGCCGGCCGGATCCTGGAACACACAACTTTACACAAACCTTGCAGCAGGTTTTACCGCAGGAGAAAATAAAGATTCAAATGGTGTACCACAGTCTACTAAATCACAGTGGGAACAGTGCCCTGTTGTACCGGTTGAACTTAATTTTGGTGGTTCTTCTGTTTGGGATCACGGTATTACCTGGTACAAAGACGCCGCCAAAAACGCATTCAGATCTGAAGCAGAATGGAACCAGTTCTGGCAGGGTGCACTTCTTGAAAATGCAAATGATATTACACGTGAAAAGAACGCATACAGACGCGCGATCCTTTTGAACTTCCTGGCAGGTATTTATGATCTTAACGGATACGGTCCGGTTGTTGTCAATCTCACAGCTGCATTTAATGCAAGATTCGGTACAAACTACACAAGCGCGCAGCTTCGCACAACTTACCTTAAAGAATTCCTTGCATTCTTTGTTTCAACATTTAAGATCTATTCAAAGGCAATGAAGAAAAGCAGCATTAAATATCACGTTAATATTCAGAAAACAATTAACGGTGAAACATTTAATCTGCTTAGACATACACCGGCTAACAAGCAGCGTGTGATTTTGTATGAACCACTGTTCATTGAATCTGAAGCTAATGTTTTACCGGAGATCTTCAACCCCGAATTCCTTGATCTTGATACACAGTATGAAGGTGTTATGTGGTGGCAGAATGAAAATGATCCTTCTGCAATTTCTGTTGTTCCTTCAATTCCTGATTTTGGATTAGGAACACAGATAACAGGTAACGCTGTAGCGCTTGATTATGTTGTTGGTATTCTCTATGATGAAGATGCAATTATGACTAACTTCATTCTTGATGATGCAAACACAACACCACTTGAAGCCAGAAAGAGGTTCAGAAACACCTGGTACGCAATGGCCAGAAATGGGCTGAATGATTTCACTGAAAAGTGTATTATGTTCACCATGGAAGATCCGGTTACACCTACACCTTGATACTAAAAATATGGGGCACTCATTTACTTGGGTGCCCTTATTTAATAGGAAGGATTAAAATGTACGCACCATTAAATTATGACAAAATCAATTTAATAGAAGGAACATTTACACCTTCACCAGTTAAAAATAGAAATAATATTTCTTTTGATTATTGGTTCAGGTCACTGTTCCACCGCGCGCAAAGTTCAATTATTTTTGGGCTTCCTTCATTCTGGCAGGGTGAAATTTCCGACTTTTGGTATTATTGCCTATATCGTTTTGGTTATCTTTCCATTCAGGATCTGACAAAATCAAAATATGCAGATGCCAGGAAACTTGGCATGTGTTTTAATCCTGTTGGTCTTACTGGTTACGATTTTTATTTTCAGTATACAACCGCGCTTTTATCAAATCCGATGCTTAAAGAAACACTTGAACTTGAAATTGGAAAAGATTGCTGCATTATCAAACTTACTCCTGATTATATGGGTATATTTGATGTTATTGATTTTTATGCTGATAAACTTTCGCAGCTTGATAATGCAATCAATATGTCAATTATCAATAACAAGTTCGCTTATGTTATGGCAGGAAAAACTAAAGGCGCTGTTGCAGCACTTAAAAAAATGATGGACCAGATTAATGCAGGAACACCGGCCGTTTTTCTTGATCAAAGGCTTATGAATGATAGAGAATCAAAAGATTCACCTTTTCAGTTTTTGGAAAGAAGTAATCTTAAAAATTCATATCTTACCACTGATCAATTAATGGATCTTCATACACTATTATCAGATTTTGATGCTGAAGTTGGTATTCCTACTGTTGCATACCAGAAGAAGGAAAGAATGACTTCTTACGAATCGGAAAGCAAACTTGCAGACGGGGCTTCACGCGCGCTAACCTGGAAGAATTCACTTGAAGCTTCCTTCAAAAAATGCAAAGAACTTTATCCTGAACTTGATATAAGTTTTAAATTGAGATGGGAGAACTTCACAAATGAAAATAACAATGATAGGAATGGAAACAGCTCTTCAGATGAAAGAACAACATCTGTTTGATAATCTGGTGCTACCTGAAGGAATTGATAAAGATGATGTAACCGATAATATTATGCTTGAAGGTTCAGAATTTGAAGTTGTTTATCCGGATCCGGATCTTTTCCGCGCTGCAATCGGTGTTTGGGGCAGGAAATATTATAGGACTTTCGATAAATGGATTAAGGCACTTAATATTGATTATGATCCGCTTGAAAACTATGATAGAAATGAATATTGGAAAGATACCGGCGATGAAGATTCAAATTCTGAAGCGCTAAATGTAGCTAACACAACAACATCAAATACTACTGATTCAATTTCTGGTAATGATAGATCAGGAAACAGTGAAAATCAGGTTTCTGCATTTGATTCTTCTTCTTATGAGCCTTCAGAAAAAACAATTTATTCTGAAGATACTGATACTACAGAAACAATTGATTCTTCAGGATCTGCTGCAACAAATACTTCAGATTCTTCAGAATTCCATAAAGATAATATTGATGAACATACTGGCCGGATCCATGGAAATGTAGGCGTTACAACTTCGCAGCAGATGCTGCAAGCTGAACTTGATGTTCAAAGATTTAATATTGTTCAGCAGATAACCGATTTATTCTTGCAGGAATTTTGTATTATGATATATGATTAATTATGAAAGGGGGCCATTATGGGAAGATTATTAGAATACTTTACGCACAAATACCCTTATTCGGATTTTCACGAACTCAATGCTGATTGGCTTATATCAGCATATAAAGAACTGGTTGCTGAAGTTGATGTTCTTGATTCATGGAAAGCAACACATGAAGAACAATATGAAGAACTTAAAACATTCATGGATAATATCAACGAAGGAAATTTTACACCTTCAATGTATGCAGCTATGGTTTCCTGGCTTGAAGAAAATGCTATTGATATTGTCGGCGAAATGGTAAAACATGTTTATTTTGGACTTAATGACAATGGGTATTTTGTTGTGACAATTCCGCAGCAGTGGAAAGATCTGATATTTAAAACAACCGGATATGACTTTAACACACCATTACAACCCGAATACGGGCATTTATGTATATTATATTAAAGGGGGTAAAATATGGCTAACTTACAGTATGTGGGCGCGCGTTACGTGCCAAAATTTTATGAAAATTCATTAGATCCAAGTAGTTGCGAATGGGAAAGTGGCGTTGGTTATGAGCCGTTAACAGTCGTTTCATACAATGACAACACCTATACTTCTAAAAGGCCTGTTCCGTCAAGTGTTGGTAATCCGGCTAGTAATTCAACATATTGGTCCCGCACTGCTGATTATAATGCTGCACTTTCCGCATTGCAGAATAGCGTTGCCAAACTTGAATTTTTAGCGCGTCCAAAAAAATATATATTCATTGGCGATAGTTGGAATACCCACTTAACACCATCGGGCGGAGTTCCTATTACTCCATGGAGTAGCGCTTTTATTTCTTTAATGGGATTGACTGCAAGCGATTATTATAATAGTGGTGTATCAGGTAGTGGCTACACAGCCGGAACCACTTTTTTAGGTCAGCTAAATTCTATCGCTAATAATCTTACTGACGATGAAAAAGCGGAGATTACGGACATTATTGTAATTGGCGGAATAAATGATTATAACACACCAATCGCAACTGTTAACACCGCAGTTAATACGTTTGTTAATACTGCATTGTCATTGTTCCCTAATGCTATGGTTAATATTATTATCGAACAGTGGAGTACTTCTTCATCACAGCAGCAGTTCCTACGTGAATTGATTCAGTATTTAACAGTGGCTAATTCTACAAAGAAGCGCGCAAGATTTATAAATCTTCAGGGAGCTTGTAAGCTTTATAGATATTATCAGCCTGACGGGGGACATATCGGATCAGCTAACTATGTTAACTATCTCATGAAATATCTTATAAATATTTTACAGGGCGGGACAAAAGAAATTCATTGGAGATTCCCAACAACTCCGACTTTTGAAGCTGCTGTTGCACCAATGACTTTTGATATTGTCGAAGAACAAACTAACGATAGACAGTATATACAATGCGTTAATACATTGGATCAGTACGGAAGTTGGGCCTTTACTAATAATGTTGCAATTACTACTAATATTCAATATAAAATCGGCCACCATGATCCGGAACTTATGCGACTTCAGAAAACTTCTGTTATTGATAGCGGTTTTTATTGGGCTCATTCTGACACGCCGAAATATATTAGCGGATATTATGAAATTGTTATGCGCACAAATGGCGACTTGTATTTGATTTTAAATTATTCAAATACTAGTAGCGGTAATGAGAATCTCAATTTGACACACTTGTATCTGAAGTCAGACGGCGCAAAATATTATGAAACTGTTGACTGTTAACAGATACGCAGGATCAATTAAAAGCGCCTTGGCCAGGATCAGGTGTATCACCCCTTCATGATTGTTATATAACACAAATAACATATAGGACGCATGAAAGATATATAAC
>Ga0247611_10007783_pt1 | contig 13333 bp, 8 predicted proteins | sample 177DNAGHGhighgp2_FD_192422 | JGI IMG/M metagenome (GOLD analysis project Ga0247611, IMG submission 192422) | Sheep rumen microbial communities from Palmerston North, Manawatu-Wanganui, New Zealand - 1770 DNA GHGhigh gp2 | ecosystem: Host-associated > Mammals > Digestive system > Stomach > Rumen ... | reverse complement strand
AACGGTGTCGTCGCCCTGGCAGTTGCTTTCGCCCTTGGAGCCGCCGGCAACCGCTTCCGCGCCTTCGTAGATCTTCACGGTCGTGCTGTGGTCGCTGACTTTGCGCGCGAGCAGCGCGAACGACATGTTGAAGCCGTCGTCGCCGGTGACGGTGATCGCCTTGGTGCCGGCCGCCGCCGCCGCTTCACGCAGACCTTCGAAGGTCTGCGCCTGCTCTTCGGTCACGAGCGCCTTGTTGTAGTACAGGAACAGAGCCTGCGAAATGTACGGAACGCCGTACAGATACTTCGTGCCGTTCAGCATGGAATAGATAACGGTCTGGAACGACTCGGGATTGTCCGCGAGCACCTGCGCGATCAGCGCTTCATCGGTGATCGGCTTCGCGCACTGCGTGGACGCGAGCTTGCCGATGTTGTCGTGCGCAACGGTGTAGATGTCCGCCGCCGCGGTCGGGTCGTTGGTGATGGTGCCCGCAACGGAGCCGGTGTCCATGCCCTTGACTTCGATCTTGTAGCCGAATTCCGGATGCGCCGCCACGTATTCGTCGCAGACCTTCTGATAAAATTCCGCGGATTCTTCGCCGACCCAGACGCGGATCATGCCGTCGTCGTTCGCTTTGGAACCGCCTTCGTTGCTGCCGCCTTCATTGCCGCCTTCGCTGCTGCCGCCTTCATTGCTGCCGCCTTCGGGCGTCGTGCCTTCATTGCCGCCGCCGCAGGCGAACAGCGAGAGTACCATTGCCAAAGCAAGAAGAATTACGATCAATTTTTTCATTCTGATTTCCTCCATAAATTACGATTGAATGCCGTTGTAAGACAGTTTTTCGATGATCATAACGCCTGTGATCATGTCACAGATCGTTTTGTCCTTTCTGCTCAAAAGGATCTCGATAAGCCGCAGTACCGGAACGAGGACGAACGTCCAGATGCCGGTATACAGATAGAGCAGAAGACCGTCGATCAGAAAGACGAACAGGAACCGGTACAGGATCTGATACCACACGGCGCTTCTTTGCCTGCGCTCGTGGAACGGCACGATCCCGGTCATAAGTTTCCCGGGGGTTGCGCGGTATTTGTTCACGAGCGGCACGACGAGCAGCACCGGAGCGGTTGCGAGCAGGCCCGCAAGCGCTTTCAGAAGGTAGCTGTGCAGCGAAGCCGCAAACCGTTCGTCGCGGTATTCGGCGCTGCCGTTCAGCGCGTCCGTGATCGCCTGCGCGTCGTCTCCGTACGCAGCGATCGCTTCCGCCTCCATTGCCTTGTACCGTTCGAAATGCACCCGGTACGTCTTTGCGAGCGGCCCGTTCAGAATCAGCGCCGTGAACAGCAGGAACAGTCCGAGAATCAGCACCGTGTCGAATCCATCGCTGATCAGCCGTTTCAGGAGGTACGGCTTCGTGTTCCGTTCGATCCCGACCGTCTTTTCCCGTGCGTTCGACTCCATCTCAGCAGATCTTCATGTCGATTCTGGTCGAATAGACGGACACGTCGCGACTGTCCATCGCCACGCGCACGGTCTCCGCCTCGAAGTCGGGACCGACCGTGAGCAGGAATTCCTGACCCGCGGCTTCGATCTTCGCAAAACGAATGTTGCCGTAATCGCAGCAGTCGACGACGCGGCCCTCGAGCGCGGGCTCGCCGTCCTGTGCCAGACGGAGCGCGTTGCGATCGATCGCGTAGCGGTACGTGTACTTGTAGCAGTTGTCGCCGTCGATCGAGTTGATCTTGTAGCCGTGTTCGGGCTGCGCCTCGAGCGTGTAATCGCCGATGTGATAGAAGAAGTGCAGAACGCGGTTGTGATTCTCGCGGATCTCTTTCTTCGAGAACGTACCCATCAGGCTCACTTCGTCGTCGACCGCCTTCAGGACCTCGGCGTCGTTCACGTTCACGTTGACCTTCTGATTCTCGATCGCAAACCGGTACGAATCGCCCGCCTGCACAGTGTCGTCCACCAGCGCAAACAGATAGCTGTCGCCGTTCACAAGATACGCAAGGCGCTTATCGTCGACCTTTTCGATGCGCGCGACCTTGAGTTCAAAGTCGTTCCCCTTGACGATGGCGTGCGGCGGAACGATCAGATCGAACCGTTTCGCGTCGCCGATCGCACGTCCGAATACGTCGGGCAGTGCGACCCGGGTATTGAGCAGGGTCATGCCGTCGCCGTCCCGGACGGCTTCGATCGTATTGTACGGCGGGATCTTGTTCATCAGCGTGATCTCGGTCTCCGCGTCGAAGAAGTGGACCTTCGCGGGATTCGGCTCGGCGTAGATCACGTCGCCGACTTCGATGTTGCTGACGTCCATCACCTTGACGACGATCGCGTTGCCCTCTTCCTTCATGGTGAACTCGCCGAGATGATCGCCGAGCTTGCCGTAGAGGATGGAGTCGTTGCCGAGGTTCTCGACGTTCGTGACGACGAACTTCAGACCGCGGCCGTCCCGGTTGATCAGGATGTGCTCCGGACGGATGCCGAACGTGACCTTGACGTCGCCGTTCAGATAGCGGTTGTGGATCTTCGAGACGTTCTCGTACGGGACGGTGACCTTGTCGCCGTTTTCAAACAGCACGTGGACGACGTCGTTCTCTCTCTTCAGACGGACGTCGAAGAAGTTCATCTGCGGCGTGCCGATGAAGCCCGCGACGAACTTGTTGTACGGCTGGTTGTACAGGTTCATCGGCGTGTCGATCTGCTGCACGTAGCCGAGCTTCATGACGACGATGCGCGTGCCCATGGTCATTGCTTCGACCTGGTCGTGCGTGACGTAAATGAACGTCGTATTCAGGCTCTTGTGCAGCGCGGTGATCTCGGTACGCATCGCCGCGCGCAGCTTTGCGTCGAGGTTACTGAGCGGCTCGTCCAGCAGGAAGACCTTCGGGTCGCGCACCAGCGCACGGCCGAGCGCAACACGCTGTCTCTGTCCGCCGGACATCGCCTTCGGCTTGCGGTCGAGATAATCTTCGATGTCGAGGATCTTCGCCGCTTTCAGAACGCGTTCTTTGATTTCCTTTTCGGGCATTTTGCGGTTCCGAAGGCCGAACGCCATGTTCTCGTACACCGTCATGTGCGGATACAGCGCGTAGCTCTGGAACACCATCGCAATATCGCGATCCTTCGGTTCCATGTCGTTCACCAGCGTATCTCCGATCAGAAGATCGCCTGCGGTGATCGTTTCAAGCCCCGCGATCATGCGCAGCGTGGTGGACTTGCCGCAGCCGGACGGTCCGACGAACACGATGAATTCCCGGTCCGCGATGTCGATGGAAAAATCATTTACCGCTTTGTGCCCATTATCATAGACTTTGTAGATATGGGAAAGCTTTAGATTTGCCATGTTCTCCCTCCATTTTGTTTTTGTTGGTTTCTATTTGAACGGTGCGTTATTCAAAACGCACGCCGTTTTTTTCGAGCGCGTACAGGATCCCGTCGATCCCCGTGAGCTGCCCGTTGATCGTGCCCAGCAGTTCGTTGTTCCGTCCGTACACGCGGTAGACCTTTTCCATACACGTGATCCTTGCGATCTTCTCGAACGGAATGCGCGCCTTTTTGAACAGATAGTGCGTATAAAGCGCTCCGTTTTCGACGTACGCGTAATCCGAAAGCATCACGAACAGGATGAACCACGCGACCCCCGCGACGACGAGGACGAGAATCCCCGCAAAGATCGCGAGCGCGTTCCCGCCGGAAAGCAGAAACAGCAGCACGGCCGCGACGGTGCTCACCGCTGCGGCGATGGTCGTGAACCAGAACGGTCTTTTATCGACCTCGGTGCTCACGTCACCATGTCGGAACAAGTCAGCTCACCTTCCTTAACACGACGGATTCGTTCATCGAAAGCGCGATCGATCCCGCCGCTTCGCCGTACGTTTCGCGCACGTTCGAGTAAACGATCTCGTACGTGCCGTCGAGTTCGACCGTTCCGCCGGGCGCGGAATGGATCACCGTGTATGCGCCGACGGTGTACGTAATCGTGCCGTTTGCGAAGTCGACGGTTCCGAGCTGCTCTTTGATCTCGTCGCGCGTTGCAAGACGGAACGCAGCGACGCCCTTGCGAAGCGCAATGAGTTCCTTCGTCTTTTCATAGACGTCCGCGTGCGCGATCTTCAACGAGTAGTCCATCACGTTGATCAGATCGCCGACGTTGTAGGAGTTGCCGGAGTATTTTCCGGTTTCGGGATCCAGCTTGCTGCGCATGAATTCCTCGCCCTCCTGGATGAACGGAACGCCCTCGGCAAGGAACACGATCGCATCCGCCTGCGTATACGCGTGCAAAAGCCGCTCCTCGCCCATCGTCTGCACGAGCTGATCGTACAGCGTGTAGTTGTCGTGGCAGGATACGTAGTTCAGCACCTGGTTCGGGTCGATCGCCTGCGTTTTGACCGTCTCGCGCGAGAAAACGCCCGCCACGCACATGGCGATTACGGACGCATCGGACGAAACGCCCTGCACGAAGCCCTTGCCCGGGTTGTTGCCGCCGCGGATCGCATTGCGGATCACGTCGTTGAACGCGCCGACGCGCACGCCGCTTCCGGCAAAGTAGTCCTGCGCGAGCGATTCCTGCACGGTCATCTGCGTCGAAAGCTTCGTTTCGCTCGTGCCGCTCTTCAGCTTCGACGTGCCGCCCGCCCACGGTTCGCCGTAGATCATGATGTACGGATCGAGGGCGACGCAGTCGTTGTAAATATCGATCATCGTCTGGTTGTCGATGAGTCCCATCAGGTCGAAGCGGAAGCCCGACAGATGGTATTCGTCGATCCAGAACCGGCACGACTCGCGGAGGAATTTGTTGACCATATAGCGCTCGGACGCGACCTCGTTGCCGCAGCCGGAGCCGTTGTAGAACGCGCCGTTCGCCTTGGTGCGGTAGTAGTAATACGGAACGAGCAGATTGAGATTCGAGTTCTCGGAGCTCGCCGTGTGGTTATAGACGACGTCCATGTTGATCGAGATGCCGGCGCGATGCATCGCCATGACCATCTGCTTGAACTCGATGATGCGGCAGTATCCGTCGTACGGATCGGTCGAATAGCTGCCCTCGAGGACGTTGTAGTTCTGCGGATCGTAGCCCCAGTTGTAGTTGTCAACAGACGGCACGTTCGACGGCTTCGTCTCGTCGACGGAGGAATAGTCGTAGAACGGCTGCAGCTGCACGTGCGTGATGCCGAGCTCCTGCATATGGCGAAGGCCCGTCGTGACCGTCACGCCGTTTTCGGTGTACGTGCTGTCCTGCGCAAGGCCCAGGAACCTGCCGCGGTACGCTTCGTCCACGCCGCTCGTTTCGCTGATCGTCATGTCGCGGACGTGCGCTTCGTAGATCACCGCGTCGACCGGATTGCCCGTAAACGGACGCACGTCTTCGTTCCAGCCTTCGATGCGTTCGTTCAGTTTCGTGAAGTTGACCACCATGCCGCGGCGGCCGTTGACGCCCGCGCTCTTCGCGTACGGGTCGACGACCTCGTTCGTGCCCTTCGCGTTGGTGACCGTATAGGTATAGTACGTGCCGTCGAGATCGCGGCCGACCGTGCAGGCAAACACGCCCTTTTCGCCGCGCGTCATTTCGATCGTCTCGAACGGATCCTTTTCCGCCTCGGGATCGCCGGAGCGGTACAGGTTCAGCACCATCTTCGTGCTCGTCGGCGCCCAGACCTTGAACGTCGTTTCGGTCGGGTTCGCTTCATCGTCGAACGTCGCGCCGAGATCGTTCCCGTCGTACGCGTACTTCTCGTTGAATTCTTCGGTGTCGAAATAGTTCGTCATCATCAGTCCGACCTCGTTGATCCACGTGGGATCGAACCGATACGAGACCGTCACCACGTCGCAGAGGTCGATCTCACGGTTCAGATCCAGCTCGACCCGCTTCAGAGAGGGGTCGTATTCGCCCATCGAAACGCCCTGCTCCGTTTCGCCGTTCACCGTGACGGTGAACCGCGCAAGGTACGGACGGAAGCTTTCGGCCAGCGGTTTGAAATACACGTAGACCGCTTTTTCGTTCGCCAGCAGCGCGTAGCTCACGATGGATTTGAGCGCGTTGTCCTGCGTTTCGAACACCGTCGATTCCGTCGTACGCACCCATACTTCCTGGATGCCGTCCGGCGTTTCGGGCAGAATGTCGATCGAGCGGTCGCCGTCCGGGTCCTTGGACCAGTTATCCGTGCGGACGATGAAGCCGAGCTTTTCGACCGGCTTGCCGCCGCCAATCTCCGAAAGGTTCAGATCGACGTACACGCCGTAATCGTCGTATCCGGTGAACGCATATGCCGCGCCGTTGCCGCCGTTGGTCATATCCCACGCCCAGACGTTCCACGGCACGTAGCTTGCGCGATCGTTTGCGGTGTCGTCGTTGCGGCGGTAATGCAGACGCACGGTTTCGGTCGGCGCGTTCGGCATCGAGGCGTGATCCGTCTCGTCCTTCGTGTACTGCGCGATGACGTCGCCCGCCGGGATCAGTTCGATCGCGATATCGTCGGGACCTTCGTCGACCGGTTCCGGCGTGCCGGCAGGCGGTTCGGTCGATTGCGCTTCGTTCGTGGTCTGCGGTTCCGGCACGTTCGGGTCTTCCGTCTTCGTGCAGGCGGAAAGCAGCAGTACGAGCGCGATCAGAACCGCCGATATGATGGAAAGCCGTTTTCTTGTTTTCATTGCGATCCTCCCTTAAAATCCGGACATATCGAAAAATCCCTGTTTCAAAAGGTCGCCCTTGATGTCAACGCTTTGCTTCAGCACGCGGGAATCCCAGTTGTTCGGATCCTGCACCTCGTATCCCTTCTCGAATACGGCGATCAGAAATCCCGTCATGCCGTCGGTGTTCACGAGCACGACGCCGTCGCGGATCTCGTAATCTTTGCTCCATCTGCCCGGGCTCCAGCTCCAGATATAGAGTTCATAGTCCCCGTTCAGGTACTTGTCGGCGAGATTGACGAGGTTGAATCCGCCCTCGACGAGCGCAAGCTGCGTGTAGGTAAAGGTCTGCTCGAACGCGTTCTTTCCGTTCCGCACGACGACGGTCAGATCCGTCTTTCCGTCCAGCACGTGCGCGCCGAGTTCGACTTCGGCGGTGCCGTCAAACGCGTGCCGGTCCGCTTCGTCGCCGTTGAACCAGTAATACGCTTCCTCGCAGTTGCGCGCGGTAAGCGTGACCGTCTTTTCGCCCACGAACGAACAGTCGCGTTCCGAAACGGAAAGCTGCGGATGCACGTCCTTCGACCGCGTGAGGATGCAAAGCCCGTTCGCCTCGAACTGCACGGACGCGACGCCGTCGATAACCGGGACCGCTTTTCCCGTCAGCGCATCGTAATACCGGCCGGTTGCAAGATGCGGGACTTTGACCTCGACGGTCGCTTCCGGATCCACGTCGCCGACGTTCAAAATCAGCGCGCCCTGATCGTCCGGCGCGATCTTTTCGTTCACATAGCAGGTGCCGTCGACCGATTCGTACGATTCCGCCGCGTAAAAGCGGTTGTGGAAGCGGTTGCTCACCGCAACGTACTCGCTCTCGAACGCGTACGAGCCGATCTCGCCCACGGCAAGCTCCGCCGTCGGCCGCGCCAGATACAGCCCGCCGAGTCCCTTCTTCGCGGCGATGACCGACCAGTATTTCGCAACGCGCACGTCGGAATAATGCGTGTTGGAGGTCACGTACTCGTCGTGGCTTTCGACCCATGCGATCAGGTTTTCCGCGTCGCCGCCCTTTAAAATCGCGTTTAAAATCAGCGTCGGATCCTTTTTGGCAAAGACGCTCTTGAACTGCGCCGTGAATCCGTCGTCGGTCACGCGCATGTGGTCGGTATAGCACGAAAGGTCGCGGCCGGAAGGCGCGTTCAGGATCTCGCCGTACGCGTACAGCTCTTTGCCGGTCTTTTCACGGTAATAGTCCTTCGCGGCCTCGAGCGTGTTGTTCCAGAATTCGCTCGGAAAGTCGGGGTCGCGCTCGGTCTCGACGTGCTTTGCGGCGTCGAAGCGGAACCCGTCGACGCCCGCGTCGATGCATTCGAACAGCAGCGCGCGCACGCGCTCCTGCACGTACGGATTTGCGGTGTTGAGGTCGGGCAGATTCCCGTACGCGTACACCTGCGTTTCCGCGCCGGACCCTGCGGCGTTGCGGTTGTGATGGAACGTCAGTCCGATGCCGTCGACGTCCTCGTTGCGGTTGTTGTACAGCAGCGGTTCGTAATCCGCCACCGCGGGCAGCACGACCGGCGTGCCGTCTTCCTCGACGTGATCGTCGTCGATGTTCGCCATGTGATTGACCACGACGTCCACGAGGATGCAGATGCCGTATTTGTCCGCTTCACGGCACAGTTCCGAAAGCTCTTCCTTACTGCCGAGCGCGGAATTGTCGCCGATCGAAAAACTCAAAGGCTGATAAAACGCCCACCACGTCGAACCGCCGCCCTTCGGCTGCTGGACCGGCATGGTCAGGACGTTTTTGAAACCGGCGTTGCGGATGTTTTCCAGGTTGATCAGAATCTCGTGATACGTCCAGTTGAACGCGTGCAGTGTCAGACCGTCCTCCGCATTTTCGGGCAGGACGTCGGAATAATCATCTGCAAACTCCGGGATGGACGCAGGCGTCGGCGCGTCGGTGACGGCCGCCGTCTCCGGCACGGCGGTGGGATCCTGCCGTTCTTCGGGTCCGGCCGGCTCCGATTTGGTGCAGCCGAACGACGCAAAGAGCAGGATCAGAACGAGACATCCGCATAAAGCTTTCTTTTTCATAGGGAATTCCTTCGATCGCCGGGTTATGCCTTGATAGGAATCGGGCTGACGAAAGACACTGCTGCCGTTCCGTCAGCCCGATAAGGGTTCAATTATTTCGCTTCTGCCGTAACAACGCCTTCACCGGTCGCGAAGGAGATGGTCACCACGTAGGTGCCGTCTGCATCGACTGCGCAGTTGCCGCTCTCCCTGGAAGGATCGCCCCAGCTGTAGTCCCAAGCGCCGTCTGCACGGACTTTGAACTCGGTGCCGGCGGTCAGTTCGACTTCACCGCTCCAGGTGCCGTCGCCGTTGTCCGTCATCGCAACGTCGCTGCCCCACTCATTGAAGCCACCGATGATGCCGTAGGTGTGGTCTGCCGCGACCCACTCGAGGACCTCTTCATACGCGATGCCTTCCTTGGCTTCCTTCATCACGAGCGCGATGCCGTAGCCCGCCTGATCCGGCGTGGACGGATTGTTATACTGCGCGATGACCAGGGTATAGAGGCCTGCGCCGCCGATGACGACCGGGTTGCTTGCCCAGGAGAAGCCGTTCTCATCCGCTTCTTCCTGCCAAACCGGAACGAACAGGGTGTCGGGCGTGAGGGACTCGGAGTGCGCGGTCTTCGGATCGTGGATCCACTGATCTTCCGCATAGACCTTGTTGTCGCCGTCGACGTCCACAGTGCACTGCGCGATCTTGAACGCGTAGGAACCGTTCGCCTTGAACAGTTTGCCGCCGATCAGGCAGTCGGTGGTCCAGCCTGCGTCGTTGGTGCCGAAGATCAGGTCGATCGTGTAGAGGTACTTGACGTCCTTCGCGGCCAGCGCGTTGTAAACGTCTTCGTCGATCGCCTTCACGTCTTCGAGCGAAATCGCGGTCAGAGCGGATGCTTCGTAGACTTCGGTGTCCTTGCCGTTCCAGCCGTTCTGCGTGCCGTCAGCCAGCAGGTACTGACCGTGTGCGGTCCAGATCGCATGGGTCTCGTCCGCGAGAACGACGGGTTCTGCCGCGGGTTCGGGCGTCGTCTCAGCGACGGGCTCCGGCGTGTTCTCCGCAACCGGTTCGTCGGTTGCAGGTGCGGGTTCTTCCTTCTTTTCGCCCTGGCAGGCAACCAAAGAAAGAACCATCACGAGTGCCAGCATGATAACCAACAGTTTCTTCATGATTGTTTCCTCCTTTTTTGTAAAAACGAGCTTTTTATTTTCCGCGGGCATTTCCTGCGGTAAACTCGTTCGACAAACGAATGTGCGTTCCGCCGAAAAACGAATTCGCAAAGCGCGTTCGAAAGCCTTCGGCGCAAGAAACGCAAAATCCTCCTTATACATGATCGTTATCAGAAGATTTGTTTATATTTTAACACTTTGGGCCGGTCTTTTCAATAGGTTTTTTCATCTTTTTCGTCGAACCGTCCGTCTGCGGATCGAAATGCAACAGTAAATCAAAAAAATGTCGGATAACGGTTCCCGCATCCGACACGCGTCCGATCTCGGTTTTGCGTCGCGCGGCGGCCGCCCGGAAAACCGGCATACAAAAAGCCGCAGACGAATCTGCGGCCCTTGCCCAACGGACAAACGGGGGAGCCGGTCCGCCGGATCTGCTGCCGGCGAGAAGGAGATGTGTACGCCCGCAACACTTTACGGATATGCGGAATTCTGCGCATTTCCGTTCTTTTCATCAGGTAAGACGAGCGTTTCCCCCGTTTGGTTTTATAAAAGATGCACTTTTTTCACCATTTTGATAATATATTTTCGATTATTTCGTTTTCCCGCATACCGCGTCCGACCATCCGCCGTGATACGTCATGCCTCCGAACACGTGATACGATCGTACGCGCACGTAATAGGTCGTGTTTGCCCGAAGGTTTTCGAGCGTCGTGCGATACGTTTTCGGGTTTGCAATGCGAACGGTCCGAAGTCCCTTCATGAACGCGGCGTCGGTCGCGATCTGCACGTCGTAGCCGGTGAACACGGCGCTTCCCGACCATTTGACCGTCAGCCGCTTCGTTCCGGGCGTAACGGCGGTCACCGTGCGCGTCGTGATGCGAACGGTCGTTTTCAATGGGCCGACAAGTCCCAGATCGTAATGGTTCATAGGATCGTCGAAATACGCCTTCACGCCGTACTGATAGCGTGTTCCGGCATAGACCTTCGTATCGGTCCACGTCGTTTCCGTCGTGTGGTTCCAGCGCGCAAACGCCGACCAGCCGCTGCTTTGCGCGTTCCATGCGCGGCGATAGATCACGTAGCCCTTCGCGCCGTCGACCGGATCCCACGCGATGCGGATCCCGTCCGCCGTGTTTTCGACGGTCGTCCGTTCCGTCGGCGGCAGATAGATCTTGAACATGATCGTGTGCGTTTCTTCGCCGCCGTTCCAACGCACGTCGGCAAAAGCGCTGCCGGGCTGCGTATTGTTCCGGTACGTCACCGTATACTCGTTTTCCGGAACGATCCCGCCAGCCGCGTTTCTTGCAATCACGCGCGGCGTCTTTTCCGTGCCGTCATAGATCACGTACGGCGTCGCGCCGAGATACCGGACGTCGGACGGGTCGATCTCAACGCTTGAAATGTCCACGAGAAAATGCCATACCGCACAGTCCCCGTCTCCGCGCAGGATCCGCCAGTTTCCGCTCTGATTGATATGGTTCTCGAGCCGTTCGCGGAACATCTGCTCCGTTCCGTTATAATACACGTCCGTGATCGCGTCGTCGCCCATAAACGCGTTGTGCAGGATGCTTCGGACCGTAGACGGGATCGTAATCCGCTTCAGCTGACTGCTCCCCGAAAGCGCATATTCTCCGATGGCCTCTATCCCCTCCGAAAGAACGATCTCCTCGACCGACGAGCGCAAAAACGCCAGCTCGTTGATCGTTTCCAGGCTTTCCGGCAGTACGATCTTGCTGATGCTCTGACAGTCCCGGAACGCGGCCGCCGCGATCACGCGCGTGCCGTCTTTGACCACGGTCTCTTCCGGACAGGTCCCTTCGTATCCGAGCAGCAGATAGTCCAGATAGACCGGCCCGTCCCCGTGTTCTTCGGCATACGTGTTCCAGTACCGCGTGCCGTAAAACGGTGAATTGTCATACTGGTTCCGACCGACGTACGAGATATTGCTCCCGATCGTGATCGTTCCCAAAGAGGAACACCCTTGAAACGCCCGGCTTTCGATGCGAGTCACGCTTGCGGGCAGTTCGATCTCCGTCAAGGCGGAACAACCTTCGAACGCAGTCGATTCGATCGTCGTGACACCGTCCGGGATCTCAATCGACCGCAGCTGATTGCATAAATAAAACGCCCCGATCGGTATGGTTTTGATCCCGCTCGGAAGGGTAACGGATTTCAGCTGATAACACTGCGCGAACACGTGCATGTCGCCCAGGTCCGTGATGCTGTCGGGAAGACAGACCGACTGCAGCTGACTGCAGTTCATAAACACTTCTCTTCCGAAGGTCACAACGCCGTCCGGGACCGTGATCGAAGGCAGACTTCTACAGCCGCAGAAAACTCTCTCCCCAATCGATTCGATCCCTTCCGGAAGCTCGATCTCCCGCAGATTGACGCAGTCGCTGAACGCGCAGTCGCCGATCCTTGTGATCCCGTCCGGCAGGATCACGCGAACGATCTCGTTCCGGTATTCCTTCCACGGGATCGTGCAGATAATCCCCTGGGCCGATTGGGCGTATTGGAAATGATCCATAGGTCCAGACCCGGAGATCGTCAGCGTTCCGTCGGAATACGACCAGAAGAGATCGTCTCCGCACGGACCGCTCGTTTCCGCCTCATCGGCTTTTGCTTTCCCGACGGGTAAAACCGCAGCGAGCATCGTCAGAATGCAGGCTGTGACCCGGATCATCCGCACGAGGCGGATCGGCTTGCGTTCCGTTCCGTAAATCATTTTCTTTCCTTTCTCACCGTTCTCTCCGATCGTTCCGGAGGTTCATCGCAGGTAGCGCCACAGCTGACGCGAATCGACTTCCAGAGATCCCGCATGCGTTTCGACCTGTTCCGGATACACGTCGCTCCATTCGGAATAATCCGTGCAGAAGAAAACGGAAGAAACGACGTATTTCGTCTCCGAATAAACATCGTATTGCCCGTCTCCGTTCTCCTCGTACGTATATCGGTAATCGTCCGTCGATTCCGCCGCGGCCGCCTCCGCTTCCGCGAGAGTCTCCACCGTTTTATACAGGCGTTTGCCTCTCCATTCCTGCGTCTGACTCTGTACGGCATAGTCGTCGTATGAATCTTTTCTCATCTCGTTCTCGATCTGGTTCATCAGCTCGTAAGGATGCTGAACCCTGATCTCCGTAATGACCTTTGTCGTCGTGAACCGATACCGGTATTGCGGTCTGGATTCCGATACTGCGCCGGAAGGCGGTTCCTCTTCGCTCCATTCGGTCCACGTCGGTTCCTGCGTCGGCGTCGCCGTCGGCGCTTCCGTCGGCGTTTGCGGCGCTTCCGTCGGCGTTGCAGGCGCTTCCGTCGGCGTTTGCGGCGCGGTCGAAGGCGCGGCGGGCGCGGACGGCGTTGTCTCCGGCGCGGACGGCGTTGTCTCCGGCGCGGACGGCGTTGTCTCCGGCACGGACGGCGTTATCTCCGGCGCTGCGGAAGGAACGTTCGAGGCCGTATCGTCCGGACGC
>Ga0247611_10007781_pt1 | contig 13339 bp, 11 predicted proteins | sample 177DNAGHGhighgp2_FD_192422 | JGI IMG/M metagenome (GOLD analysis project Ga0247611, IMG submission 192422) | Sheep rumen microbial communities from Palmerston North, Manawatu-Wanganui, New Zealand - 1770 DNA GHGhigh gp2 | ecosystem: Host-associated > Mammals > Digestive system > Stomach > Rumen... | reverse complement strand
AACAGCATCTCCCCAAACTGCACAGGCAAAGACTGCACCGTCAAAGACACAGAAGAAAAAGAAGAGCAAAAAATGGCTGATTCCGATTTTTGTGATTCTCGGTCTTCTTACGATGGCATTTATTGTGGTGGGCGTTATTGCGATTCTGGTCGTCGGTGGCGTGGTACTTCTGCTTTCGGATGACGAGCTGCTGGTTGACGACAGCACACCGAGCACATCCTATACGGCAGCATCCAATACTGTAATTTATGATAATACCGCTCAGACGCAGGGGAACGATTATGTGGATGCGGCAATTCGCGATCCTTTCGTAAATTTAAAGGGTGACGGAACGGATACCGTGACCGTTATGATTTATATGAACGGATCGGATTTAGAGACCCAGGGAGGTTATGCAACCGCCGATTTAAAGGAAATTCAAAGCGCTACACTGTCGGACAATGTCAATGTGGTGATTCAGACCGGCGGTACGAAAAAATGGCATTCCTCCGGCATTTCCAACAAGCATTCCCAGAGATTCATCGTTAAGAACGGAACGCTTGTGCTGGTGGATGATTCCCTGTCCCAGCTGGATATCACGAAATCGTCCACGCTTGCGGATTTTATTACGTTTGCAAATACAAATTATCCGGCGGACCGCAATATCCTTATTTTCTGGGATCACGGTGCGGGACCGGTATACGGCTTCGGTTCGGATGAAAATGTCAGCGATTATTATGCGGCGCTGACGCTCGATGAAATTCAGGAAGCACTGGAAAGCACGGGTGTGAAATTTGAAATGATCGGATTTGACGCATGCATTATGGGTTCGCTGGAAACGGCCTGCGCGCTCTATGATTATTCCGATTACCTGATTGCTTCGGAGGATTTCGAGTCCGCGTCCGGATGGGAGTATCAGAACTGGCTGACGCTTCTCGGATACAATTCCTCCACGCCTATGAGAGATGTGGGAAAAGTGATTGTGGATGATTTTATTCTGGAGTCAAACGGCTGTGAGACAGAGGGTATTCTTGCACTGATTGATCTTCGTTACACCAGACTTTTATTCTCTACCTGGCAGAATTTCGCGTATGCGGCAGAAGATGATCTGCTTTCCTGCAATTACAATATGGATATGCAGCGATCCGACCGTGCGGGTGCAAGACTGGATCATCCTTACAAAACCACGAGGAACGGAATCTGGGATCTTCTTTTCGGAACGTCCACACTGAATGAGTACAGTAACTGCGTGGATCTGATGGCACTTGCCAAGACCATGGAAACGGATGAAGCAAAGGCTTTGTCGTCGGCACTTTCCTATGCACTGGTTTACTGCTCCGCGACTTCGGGCGATTCGCATCTGACGGGTCTTTCCGTAACTCTGCCCTATGATGATTATGAATTTTATACCGAATTAAAAGATGTATTTACAAACTGCGGATTTGATTCCGGCTATGTCAGCTTCCTGGAAAAATTTGCGGATGCGAGCGGCGAAACCTCTTACGACTGGTCCGGCTCCGACTGGTCCGGTTACGACGGATATTACGACTACGGCGGATCCGATGACTGGTATTATGACTGGTCCGGTTACGGCTGGGATGATTACACCAGCGAGGATTACGGCTGGGATACCTACGATTATGACGATGACTGGTATTCGCCCTGGTCGTGGAGATATTAAAGAAAATACAATCTTTGGGTTTCCATTTTGGCAAATTCGAGGTAAAATAGAAAACGGACCGACGATTGCCGGTCCGAAAGAAAGTTAGATAATACGGGGGGAGTAAAATGGCAGACTTAAAAAATTTAATGCTTGAAGAACTCAGAAAGAGTTCACTGATTCAGACATCATCCATTGATGAGACGGAAGAACTTCTGGATACCGGCCTTGAAAAGAACGAGGACAATATTCTGGCAGCTGCGCTGGCTTATCTGGATAACAAGGGATACAGAAGAAGAGCGGACAATATCGATTTCGCCAAGAATATGATTCTGGAAAGTTCCGAAGGATATGATACTGTTATTTTAAAGCAGAAAAGAGTCGTTGAGACCGATCTTTTCGAAAATGCGAGCAGAGAAGAACTTCAGGACGCGATAGATGTCTGCAAGCTGGAAACACTGACCGCAATTCATACGAAACTGGAACGTATGGCAAACCGTCAGTATGAATACGCTGTAGAGTTTATGGATGAAATCCTTCTTGAGAAGGACCGCCCGAAGGGAAAACTCGGTGACTATGTTTCCATCGAGGAAAAATTAAACGAGTACGGCCAGAAGGGCTGGGAACTTGACAGGATGTACGGCGAACCGAGAGGAAAGACAATCCGTACCTATCTGATTTTCAAGAGAGAAAAGATGGACTAAAGTCAGACACTGAAAATGAAAAAGAGCAGGTGGCGTTCGGACACCTGCTCTTCCACTTCATAGGAAATATTATTACGGGCAAAACGGTGGGAAGGAATTATGAATCCGAAGTCAGATGAGTATTACATGAAGGAAGCCATGAAGCTTGCCCGGAAAGGGGAAGCTTTGGGAGAAGTACCCATCGGCTGCGTCATCGTTCACGACGGGAAAATCATCGGCCGCGGATACAATCGCCGCAAAACCGACAAAAGTACATTATCCCACGCGGAACTGATTGCAATCAAAAAAGCCGACAAGGTCATCGGCGACTGGCGGTTGGAAGAATGCACCCTGTATGTAACGCTGGAGCCCTGCCAGATGTGTGCGGGCGCCATAGTGCAGGCCAGAATTCCGAGAGTGGTAATGGCCTGTCGCAATCCGAAGGCCGGATGTGCGGGCAGTATTCTGGACCTTTTTCATGAACCGAAATTCAATCATCAGGTGGAAGTGACAGAGGGTGTTCTGGAAACGGAGTGCAGCGAAATGCTGAGCGGATTTTTCCGTGCACTGAGACTGAGACTTAAAACAGAGAACGCAGATTGCGAATAGGATTCTTAAGAGGTTTGCTGTTATTTCAGGAACGCAAAGATTTCATTCCAGTATCTGACAAGCGTTTCGTCATCGGAATTATAGATGGAATGCTTGGAATCCGGATAGGTGGAAATCCTGCAGTTTTGCAGGTATTTTTCCAGCGTTTTGTAAATGTCGGTATAAACGACGGTGTCTTTACCGGCTTTCAGAATTAAGATGCTCTGGCTGATTTCGGATAAAAATTCCGGTTTCAGCATATAGAGATAAATTCCCATGCACTGTTCCAGCCAGCGATTGGTCGAGCCGGAATTCTGATAATGCTCATCCGCCGTGCGAAGAGCCACGTTGTGTTGAAATCTGGCGGGCGATGCGTCGTGACTTGTGTTATACTCGGGATGTGGATTAAAATGAGACGTGTGGGCAAATGCTCCGTTCCAGCCGACCTGTTTTACGGATCTGCGAATCGATGCCCGGACAAGCCAAAAGGGGAAATTTTTTGCCATACGCGGCTTGATCATCGGGGAGGAAAATACCGCCTTTTTGATAAAATCGGGCTTAAAATCGTGAAAGTACAAAAGACTTACCGCTCCGCCCATGGAATGGCAGAAAACGGAAATTTCGGTATTGCCGCAGTTCGGACGAACGACCTGATTCATAAATTCGTTTAAGTCTTTTCCGTATTCGTGAAAATCCTCCACGTGGTTATAGCGGTGGTCCGAAATGCCGGAGCCTGAATAACCGTGGCTTCGCTGGTCGTAAATGAAGCAGTTGTAGCCGGCTTCTAAGAAATAATATATGATTTCCTCATACTTCATGGCAAATTCGGTAAATCCGTGCACAATGACCATCGTACCGACGGGATTGGCGCTGAGATAGTAATAATAGGCCAGTTCGATCCCGTCAAAGGAATGCATTTTTCCGGTCACCGCATACTGCGAAAGAAGATTGTGAATTTCGGCAATGCGGGCGGTGAAATCGGTATCGGGTATGGGATTTGTATTTTGTGCGGAAGGATATAACATAAAAGTCCTCTTAATTGTTTTATGAATAACATGTTCCGTCTTCAAACGGAAAAAAAATAAATTTGCAAAGGAACCGGTATGGTTGTTGTTTTAATCCCGGCATATCAGCCGGACGAAGCTTTGGTAAAGCTTGTAAAACAACTGAAGAGCGATAATTTTTCCTGCCTCGTGGTAGATGACGGAAGCGGTGAACCCTATGCGGATATTTTTGAACAGATCAAAGATCAGGCCGCGGTAGTGCATGCTCCGAAAAACGGTGGGAAAGGATCGGCGTTAAAGCTCGGAATGAGTAAAATCAAAGAGCTTTTTCCCGAGTGTACCCATTTTATTACGGCGGATGCCGACGGACAGCACAAGGTTTCCGATATCATTCGGGTAAAGGAAGCGCTGGAAAAAGGAGCCGTTATGGTTTTGACCGAGCGTTCCTTTCAGGGCGATATTCCGGCCAGATCCATGGTGGGAAATATCCTGTCCCGCTGGGTTTACTGTATTTTAACCGGTCATTTCTTAAGCGATAACCAGTCGGGTCTGCGCGGTTTTAAAGTGTCCGAAATCGACTGGCTTACGCTGGTTTCCGGCGAAAAATACGATTATGAAATCAATATGCTCTATTACGCGGACTGCCAGCATATTCCGATCGATTTAATCGATGTGGATTCTGTATACATTGACGGAAACAAGTCCTCGCATTTCAATCCCGTCAGGGATACTTTGCGGATTTACCGGAGACTTTTTACCTCAGCGGCAGGTTCGATTGTTGCGGGAATCATTACTTTTATCGCAGTGATTGTCGCTACGCTGACCTACGGATATAATTACTGTCTGATTACCGTGCCGGTAATCGGTGCCCTGGCGTTCTTTGTTAATCTCGGCGTGGATGCCTTAAAATTTCAGAAAATTCACTACCGTGACGGCGGCAGAACCTTATTGTATGCGGCCTTCCGGTTTACTTATTATACGTTTGCCTGTGCGCTTGCGGGAATTCTGCTTCCGCAGATTCCGCTCTGCTTTGCGTTTTTCTTCTTCGTGCTGATTGCGGTTCCGATCCGGTTTTATCTGTATCAGTTTGCATTCAGCAGGGTTTTCTTCAAAGGCAGTCTGAATTCTTCCAAAACGAATTAGAATTTATAGTTTCATAAGCTGTTCCACGCAGGAGACTACGGTTTCCTCCGTTGCGCAGCCGTGCATTTTTATTACGGGCTTCTTTGTTCCTAAGAATGTGGCACCGCCGCGTTCGTTGAAGACAAAGAGGTCTTTTAATTTTTCCGAAATTTCCGACAGGGCAGAGATTTCGGCTGTATCCGTAAGGGATGCCTTCTTTTCCTCTACCAGAGAGAGCGCGGCTTTTCCGACTGCCTCCGTTAATTTTAAAACGATATTTCCCGCGAAACCGTCACAGACAATCACGTCCGCATAGCCGGTGACAATATCGTAACCCTCGGCATTTCCGATGAAATTGATGAGCCCCTCTTCACCGGCTTGTTTTAAAAGCCCATAGGATTCGATGTAAAGAGGTGTTCCCTTGCCTGCTTCACGGCCGACATTTAAAAGAGCCACCGCCGGCTTTTCGATTCCGAACATTTTCCTTACAAAATCCGTTCCGAGGACGGCAAAATCGCGGATATTGAATGCTTCGATATTTACATTGGCTCCGCAGTCCACCAGGGTCGTCATGCCGCCCTTGATATTCGGAAGCATGGTGGAGAGTGCTGGAGCTTTTAATCCCTCATTAAGCCCGAGACGGAAAATGCTTCCGACCATCAGTGCGCCGGTGTTTCCGGCGGAGAGGAGTCCTGTGGCATCCACATCATTTTTCAGGGCATCCAGAGCCACGGCCATGGAGGAGGAATCACGTCCTTTGAAAATACTCATGGCGGGTTCGTCGCAGCGGATGAAGTCCTGTGCGGGAATAAGCTCTATGGAGGGCAGTGTATTTATTTCATTTTTGAATTTTACCGCATTTGTTGTCACAAGAGAAAAAGAAAGTTGCGGATATTTTTCCGCAGCTTTCCTTGCACCGGAGAATAAAACCTCCGGCCCGTGATCCGAGCCTTCCAAGTCGATGATGATTTTCTTCATAAATTCACCGTCCTATTCGTTTGCCCCCCGTCCGGGAGGGACGTAAGTTACTCAATTGCAAACATATACGAATATACGTCCATTTTACCGTTTATATATCCGATTTCGAGCAGGGGATATTTTTCCAGAATGGCATCGCCCAGAGCAAGTGCATCCTCTTCGGTTACGGCACTTCCCCAGAAGATTGTAACAACCTGAATGTCGTCCACATTCGGAAGTGCTTCGAACATCTTTAAGGTTGCTTCGGTAATGTCCTCATCACAGGATAAAATATCTTCTGTCAGTCCGACATAGGCGCCTTCCTTAACATCCACGCCGTTGATGAACGCATCTCTGGTCGCATTCGTGATGTAAGCGGTGGTGACGTTCGGCAGATAATGGGTCATCTCCTGAATCAGATCCTCCACCGTGGGAAGGGAGTAATCCACCATGGACATTGCGGAATAGCCTTCGGCCATGGATTTGGTTTCGATGACGTGAACTTCCGCACCTTCATAAATCTTAGCTGCCTGCTTTGCGGTTAAAATGATATTTCCGTCATTGGGAAGTACGATGATATAATCCGCATCCAGACTGTAGAAAGCATCCACAAAGGCCTTGGCGGAAGGATTGTTGGTCTGTCCGCCGTCGATGACCGCAAGGACACCTTCGTTCTTAAAATATTCAATCATGCCTTCGCCGGCAGCTGCCGCAACGATGGCATATTTTACATGTTTTTTCTTTGCTTTTTTACGGAAAGAGTCCGGTGTGAAAAATTCATCCGGAGCTTCCTTGCTTTCCTCGGTTCCGTCCAGCAACTCCCCGTTCAGAGCCATCTGCATGCCCTCAAAGAGATAGAGAAGACCTGCTCCGCCGGAATCCACGACGCCTGCTTCCTTTAAGCAGGGCAGAAGATTCGGCGTGTTTAAAAGGGATTTGTGCATTTCATCCACGACCTTGTCGAACATGGAAGGAAAATCGGACAAATCCTTTTCCTCGTCAAAACCGCTCTCGGCACATTCCCGCATCACCGTCAGCATCGTGCCTTCGGTAGGAATGGCAACCGCGGCATATGCTTTTTTGGAAGCATTCAGAAGACCGTTTACAAAATCCGCGGGAGTGATGGTATCGAGTTCCTTAATGCCGGATGCAAAGCCTCTCACGAACTGGGAGAGAATGACTCCGGAATTTCCTCTGGCGGATAAAAGGGTTCCTTTGGAAAATGCCTTTGCGGTTTTATATGCACTTGTTTCTCCGGAGGCCGCGTTTTCAATGCCTCCGAGCCAGGTCATGGACATATTTTTTCCGGTATCTCCGTCGGGAATCGGGAAAACATTCAGTGCATCGACCGTGGCGGAATTCTGTTTTAAGTTACGGTATCCGTTGATAAATAAAATTCGTAAATCTTCACCGTTTAATGTAGCGCAGTCCATTATGATTCGCCTCCCATAACGGTGATTTCCTCGCCGATAATGTATGCGGAGATGGTTCCGGGGCCGACGCTTGCGCCGACGATGGGACCGATAAAGTTGATGTAGGAATCCTTAAAGGGTACCTCTGCCAGAACGGCATCTCTTAAGGCTTCCGCCTGTGCGAGATTGTCCGCATGGGAAATGTAAAGGGTCTGGCTTTCCGGATTGATTACGTCTTTTTTGATTTCCGCCGCAAGTTCGGGAATGACGTTCTTGGCACCTTTGATTTTGCGAATGGCATAATTCTGACCGATTTTATCGGAAATGATCAGGGGATGGATTCCGAAGAAATTTCCGAAGAATGCGCTGGTGGCACTGACTCTGCCGCAGCGTTTTAAGTATTCCAGATTTTCCACGGTTGCATACTGATGACGGGTTAAGCGGATGGATTCAAGATAGTCCGCAACTTCATCCACATCCTTGCCTTTGTTTCGTTCCTCTGCCGCAACCAGAGCAAGGTTGGCCTGACCGAGGGAGCTGATTAAGGAATCCACGAGACGAATTTTGCGTCCGGGATATTCTTCCATTAAAGCTTTCGCAATGGGAAGAGCGGTTTTTACGGAACCGCTTAAAGCGGAAGAGCAGGAAACGTATAAAACGTCCAGCCCCGATTTTAAGCTGTTTTCGAATTTTTCCCGGAATACGGAAACGGGAACCTGAGTGGTCTTGATTACCACACCGTTTCTCATAAAATCATAAAATTCTTTTGCGGAATGAACGGACCAGTCTAAAAGAGCAGGATACTCTTTGTCCTCAATGGTATAGTTCATGGGGCAGTAGTCGATGTTTTTTTCTTTTAAGAGTTCCACATCCATATCCGCGGTGGAATCCACGAAAATTGCAAATGATGCCATTTTATTTCTCCTTCATTTCTGTTCCGCCCGGAAGTTCCGGACAAAAATGCACTGCTTTTGATTATTTGGATTTAATCTGTGCGCAGATTTCGTCCATGATTGCTTTTTCTTTTTCAAGACCTTTGGAAGCGGGAGCACCTTTATAGAATACGGAGCAGAGACCCGGTCCGATGGAAGCGCCGCAGCTTACACCGACGTCTCCGACAATCAGTTCCTTCGGGTTGAAGCGTTCTTTTACCATATCCGCAAGAATCTTTGCCGCATCCTCACGATTGGAATGAGCGATGAAAATAATCTGCTCGGAAGGATTCTCAATAGTCTTGTCAATGTATTCGATGATTGCCTTGAAGGCATCTTTCTTTCCTTTTAATCTTGCGATGGGCTCGGAAAGACCTTTTTCGTTAAAATCCGCAAGTACGTTCAAGCCGACCATGCTGCCGAAGAAAGCCTTAAAATTGGAAACACGGCCGGTCTTTACGAGGAAGAACAGATCGTCCATGGTACCCATCTGATGAATGCGGTATTTTTCTTTCTCGAGATAGTCCACAACTTCTTCGAAGCCTGCACCTTCCTTACGCTTGATGGCAGCGGAAATAACCAGAAGTGCGAGGGATGTGGAATAACGAAGAGAGTCAATTACCACGATTTTACGATCCGGATATTTCTTTAAAAGATCCTTTGCAACCTGGGTGCAGTCATTGTAGGTCGCGGAAAGTGCGGTGGAAAGAACGGGAGCGATGATGTCCTTTCCTTCTTTTAAATGTTTCTCGTATTTTTCAATGATTTCCTCTCCGGGAGGGCATGCGGTTTTATATAAAACATTTCGTCCCTTCATGGAGTCATAGTACTGCTTTGCTGTCATGGTTTCCCAGTCGATGTCTGCGAGCTCCGAATGTCCGTCGGGATAGTAGAGAACACCGCGTACGATGTCGGGAATATCGAAACGCTCTCTTAAGTCTTTGGTTAAGTCACAGGAACTGTCCGGGATAATTACATAATCACTCATTTTTAGAATTCTCCTTAGGTGTTTTTATAAATTACGGAAAATCTGTATTTTTCCGCGATGGGAAATACCCTGTAAGGATAAAAGCCCATACAAAACTACTCTATCACACATCGGCTTTTATTTCAATGATTCGATTGACAGATGCGGGAAATCCTTGCCATTTCCACACGCTTTTGATATGATTTAAATTTGGGTATTAATGAAAAACAGGAGAATTTTATGGGACTTTGGATAGCACTTGCGGTAATATTTGTTTTGCTTTTAGGCGGTGTGGTTTTTATGTTTGTATACACGACACCGATTGCCGAGAAGGTTTACAGGGAATATCTGGTAAATCCCCATCCCGAAGACAGGAGAAGAGAATGCTCCTGCCTGACCAACGAAGAGCAGGTTGCCATGTGGAATGCAGGCTGCAAATGGGGCGAGGAAAAAGCGGACCATATGAAGGAAGTGGAAGTGCATCGCGACGGTATGCGTTTTTTGGGAGAGTATTATGACTTCGGTTCGGATAAAACGGTCATTATTCTTCCCGGTCGCTGCGAGTGTTTAAAGTATTCCTATTTTTATGCAAAGCCCTATGAAAATTCAGGATTTAACGTGCTTGTAATCGATCAGCGTTCTTACGGACTTTCCGACGGGGAATTCAATACGATCGGAAAAGAAGAATGCGAGGATTTAAAGGTCTGGATCCGCTTTGTGGAAGAAAAAATCGGTATTCACAAAATCTGGCTTCATTCCATCTGCGTGGGATCCTCGACGGCGGTTCTTTTAACCTCGTCTCCGGACTGTCCGGAAAGCGTAAAGGGACTTGTCATGGACGGCTGCTTCATTTCCTTCCGTGAAAGCTTCCGTACACATATGATAGATTTAAAGAAGCCTACCTTCCCCGTACTGGGCATGGTTATGCGTAAAATCAAGAAAAATACGGGAACCGATGTGAATGCCATCGCGCCCATAAAGCTGATTGACAAGGTTACGATTCCCGTTCTTTTCCTATACGGGGAGAAGGATATTTTCTCAAGACCCGACAAGAGCAAAATCCTGATTGAAAAATGCGGCAGTAAAAATAAGGAAGTGGAGTGGTTTAAGGAAGGCGCACACAGTCATCTGCGCTACACCAATCCGGAACAGTACGATGCCGCAATCGCAAGATTTGTTGAGAAATATGCGTAATGTTTTTTTAAAAAGGAATATATTTTGAAATCAAAAGAACGATTTATATAAAAAGAAAGACTATATAAACGGAAGAGAAGCAACCGAAATTCATGACGAAGGAAATAAGGGAATTAGTAGAATACAACTGCACAGCTTTGGAGAAGTCCTCCGGCACATACCGCGAGATTTTCGAAGTGATGTTCCGTCTGTCGGACAGTGTTATGTATGAAACCGATGACGGTTATAAGGTTGAGTATGTGACATTTGCGGAAGCGAAAGAAAAAATAGAAAAGCTTTCGGAAATGATTTATGAGACCATAGGCGCAACCCATGATTATGTGGCACTCGAAATGGACAACTGTCCCGAATGGATTATTGCGTTCTGGGCGATTTTAAGAAGCGGAAACAAGCCCTATCTGGTAAATCTCCGTCATCCGAGAGAATTGTCGGAAGGAATTCTGAGGACTTTGAAAATCCGGTATATTCTTGGAATCCGTTCCACCAAATTAACCGGAGAATTTCTGGATTATAACATTCTCTGGAAGAAGGCGGGGAAGAAGGGTTCCGAGGCGGAAGAAGGCAAAAGCGGTTTCGACTCCGAAAAAGAATTCGAAAATGAAATCGCACTTTCCACGTCCGCGACCAGCTTAAAGGAAACCATCTGTTTCTATTCCGGAGAAAAGATGACGAACCAATTGCTCAATACCAGAGCGGTCTTAAGGGAAAACAAGCGTGTTTCGACCTTCTACGACGGAGCCATCAAGCAGCTTGTATTTCTGCCGCTTTATCATATTTTCGGTCTGGTTGCGGTATATTTCTGGTTTTCCTATTTCGGAAGAGTCATGGTATTTATGAGGGACTATTCCGCGGAGAGCATTTTAACGGCGGTAAAGCTGCATGAGGTTACGCATATCTTTGCTGTGCCTCTGTTCTGGACCACGATTGAAAAGGAAATCCGAAAAAAACTGAAGGAGCGCGGACCCGAAACGGAAGCCAAATTCGAAAAGGGAATCAAAATCTGTACCGCCATTCAGAACATTTCCCCTTATGCGGGATGTACGCTTTCCAAGAAAATCATGCATGAGGTGACCGACGAACTGTTCGGACCGTCCGTGCTTTTCTGTATTACCGGCGGAAGCTTTTTAAGCGATTCCACACTTGCCATGTTTAACGGAATGGGGTATCCGCTCTTTAACGGATACGGCATGAGCGAAATCGGAATTACCAGCGTGGAGCTGGCTGCAACGCCGAAGAAGAGAAACTTAAATTCCATCGGAAGACCCTTTGAAGGTGTGGAATACCGCCTTGATGAAAACGGAGTTTTGTCCGTAAAGAGTAAATCCGCCTGCTCAAAGCGAATGGTTGACGGAGAAATCATTCCCATGGAGGAGTGGTTTGAAACAGGAGATATTTTAAAAGAAGAAAAAGGCCGTTATTACATTCAGGGAAGACTCGGGGATGTGGTTATCGCACAGAACGGTGAAAATATCAATCCCGATATGGTCGAACAGGCCTTTCAAATGAGGGACGCACTGAACTTCTCGGTGCTCGGTCTTCCGGAAAGACTCATCAAAGAAGGCGCGGAAGATTCGAAAGAAGAAATCCTGTCCATGGTGGTTTCTCTTGCGGAAGACACCACTGAGGAAGAGGTTCGCAAAATGGCAGAGCGGATCGATGAGGAAAACAAGACGCTTCCCGTAAGCCATCAGGTGCGGAATTTCTATTTTACCTATGATGCGATTATGGCGGAGACTGCCATTAAGGTCAGCAGAAAATATTTAATCCGCGGTGTGGAAAACGGAAGCATAAAGCTTGTGCCATTCGGGGAGTTTAAGGTAAGCGAAAAGAAAGAAAATCCGAAAGCACCGTTAAGATCCGAAACCGCCGAAAAGGTACGTGCCATTATTGCGGAAGGTGTCGGAAAGAAGCCCGAAGAAGTGGGCGATGACGATCATCTGATGAATGATCTGGGCTGTGACAGTCTGACTTATTTCGGAATACTGATTAAGGTCTGCAATGTTTTTAACATTGAAGTGGAAGGCCCCGTGGAAGGAAAGTATTACACGCTTCGCGATATCGTGACGGCGCTGGAAGAAAGACCGGCAGAAGAAGAGACGGATTATCCGGCGAATCTTACCGATGACCCGGCGGACGGAACAATACCGGGAAATGTTTAGAGGAAGAATTTAAGATGAAGGATAAAACAATAGAGCCCCTGGTGGCGTTTGTCAAATTTACGGGATTTCCGGTTGCGATTTTTTATATGCGGCCGAAGATTTATTATATGGATCCGAAGAAAAAGCATTACAAGCTGCCGAAGCCGTGTATCGTAATGTCGAATCATACATCACTCTGGGACCACCCGTTTTACATGCGCGTATTTTTATTCCGAACCATTCACTGGCTTATGGGTGAAGTTCTCTTTCAGAAGAGTAAATTCTTTTCCTGGTTTTTATATTCCATGGGAGGAATTTATGTGGACAGGGAAGCACATAATTTTAACTGCATTCGTGTGGCATTAAAGCTTCTGGAACAGGGAAAAACCGTCGGTGTTTTCCCGCAGGGAAGACTTCCGGTAAACGGTGTGCCATTCCCCTTTATGCCCGGAATCGCAATGCTTGCGACACGTACGGATGCACCGATTGTTCCGGTTTATACCGACGGAAACTACGGCATGTTTAAACGTGTGCACGTAATCATCGGAGAAGAAATTCACATTAAGGATTATATGAAAACAAAGACTCCTTCCGGAGAAGAAATCAGAAGGCTGACCAAAATTCTGGAAGAGAAAAACAACGAGTTAAAAGCGGAACTGGAAAGACGTCTGGCAGCAGAAAAGAAAAAATAAAATGAGCGGTA
>Ga0247611_10007780_pt1 | contig 13343 bp, 27 predicted proteins | sample 177DNAGHGhighgp2_FD_192422 | JGI IMG/M metagenome (GOLD analysis project Ga0247611, IMG submission 192422) | Sheep rumen microbial communities from Palmerston North, Manawatu-Wanganui, New Zealand - 1770 DNA GHGhigh gp2 | ecosystem: Host-associated > Mammals > Digestive system > Stomach > Rumen... | reverse complement strand
CTAGTTCTAGACGCCGGTTGGTTTTAGCCGCAAGTTATTACATTCATCAATTAATCTAGAAGTCATTTCATAAGGCATTAAATAAACTCTTCTATCATAAAGAGACATTTTTTGACCTTTTTTAGTCTTAATTAATTTATCCTTTACAATTCTTTCATTTGCTAGCAAACTTACTGTACCATTGTTTATTTGAGAAAAGAAATTAGAATGAATAGCATCGTCATTAGAAGAACCAGCTTTTATATCATATATAATAGCATTAAGTTCAGGACGAGGTTCTTCCACTTCTACTTTCATTCCTGCAGGTAAATGATGGTCATTATTAAAGACGTAATAGGCTGGAAATTGTTCTCCAGTTTTAGCATCATAAGAAGGTAAGACCATAGCGTCTAATAAACCAATACCAGGACCATTGCCGTCAATAACAATTTCTTTAGGCTAAAATAATGAAATAAGCTTTTTTAATCTAGGGGCCTAATCAGTAATGTAGTTTGCGCCATGAATGACTTCAGTATATACTAAATTCTTTTTAAAGCCATCAGCTTGTGGTAAAACCTTAAAAACCATAATAGCAGTATTCGCTGAATAACGAGCAACGTCTACCCCTATTATATAGAAAGTATTAAGATTAGGTGGATTCTCCTGTGCTTTGCGTTCGCATTTTAATAAAGTACGTCGCTTATTAAGCCTACGAGAATCTAACCATGCATCTTTGTTATTACCTGTCCAAATTGACAAATTTTCACGCGAGAATGACTCTTCACTTACGGTAGAAGAATAGCGTTGGTCTAATAAGGTTGCTTTATCTAAAAGCCCGTAATGTAAGGGGACTTCATATGATAGACCCCATGAAAAATACTCATCTGGCCGCAAAACAGCATTAATAGTTATTTCTATAAGTTTCTAATACATAAACACTGTTCTTTCGGCGCTAGTGGTAATAAATATTTGAGCCGCTGATGGTTCTTCGGGATTAAGAGTTCCATCAACTTCTCTTCTTTTAATATTCATTTGTGGCACCAATACTTCATTATATGGCACTTCTTCAATAAGTGCTGCTTCTTCTAGTATTGCAGCAGTAGCTCTTAAACCACGTGAAGTGTCTTTAGAAACAACTGAAATCATAGAACCGTTCTTAAACCATAATTCATAGTAGTTGCCGCTAGCCTTTTGACCAGTTTTACCATCTTCAGTTCTAACAGCAAGTTCTTTTCGCAATAAAGGCCAATGCCTGAATATTTCTTCAAACTTAGCCTATGCAATCTTTATAACTGTTCCTTTTACATCAGACGCAATCATTATAGTTGAATTCGGTAATAAAATTGCACGTACAATTGCACTTAAATATGCAGTAAAAGATTTAGAAGTAGCACGTGTTGCAGTCCAGAAATGATAACGATAGCGCATTGAAGCGCGCAGTGAAACGCGCTAAAATGGTAACAGATGAAAGTGTTTTGCATCATCTGGATCTTGTATAGCATCTAAAAATAAATCTGGATAAAGCAACCAGTAATTTAAGTAATTAGTAAAAAGTTCCTAATTAGCGTCTAAAAATTCACGAGTAAGAACTACGCCTTTCTCAATTGGAATACCATCTCTATAGCAAATATCAGTATTCTCATTCATTTAAATCACCGACGAGTTCATCTTCGCCCTCATATTCTATATCAGCAGTATCATCAAATTCAACTGCTTCATTTTCAATTTCTTCTAGACGTTCAGTCATATTATAACGAGCTTTTTTATCTTCTACCTATTCGGCAAAGTTACCTTCATTTATAACTAGCCGCTTTAAGTAGTTCTAAATATTCTACATCATAAAATCTATTGAGTCTTGCGGCTCTGTATGCCACTTTGGATGCCATCCCTTTTTTCCATAATAGACCATAAGTTCTCCAACTGATTCAAAGTCAGCCGCGTTTTTAGCATTGTTAGCCTCAAACTTACAATCTTTAATTATGGCCGCAATAGCGTCCATGTCTTTTTTTACATCTAAGCCTTCACGCATAGCCTTTTTCGCGCGCAATGTTAATTCGCAAAGGTCGCGGGCGCGCGATTTAAGAATTGGAGTAGAAACATTTTGAGTGGCAATAATCTAGTTATAATAATCTTCAAGAAATAATAATTCATCTTTACTATATGACGGAGACCAATCTTTTTTAAGTCGCCGCATTTTAGATTCAGAAAGCTTATCAATTTCATCATCAATTGTGCCTTCTTCACGGGCTAGCCGCCAACGCTCATTTTCATCAGCCCAGCTTATGGCCGCGTACTTATCATCTAATAACGTATTAAAATATGCACTTAAAGTATGCTCCTTATGCACATCATAAAGTTGAGTCCACTTATTTATATCAAATGGCAAATCTAAATAGCGGCATAAAGCATCAACTTCATTTAAGTTATCTTGCTTAATCATGGTTTCTAAACAGCTAGTACAAATTAGGGAACGATGTCCAGGAAAGAAAGGAGATTTAGTTTGTTGAAAATTATAGTCAGGCTTTTCCTGCTTGCATTTTAAGCACCTGCGTTTCTTTATTTCGCTGGTCATTTATGCTCTAACCTCCTTTTTCAATACGACGTAGCTTTTCGCATTCCTTACAATTAGACGAAAAGCCGTCCTTTCTATTTTTATTGCACACGAAAAATAGCTTATGACGTGGTAACTTGCGGCCGCAAGTATAGCACTCTTTAAGTTCTGATTCTGGGGTCTCGCAAATTAAACGCCATTTTTGTGCAGTTTGCGCTATTTTATCGGGTATCTCTTTTGAAAGTATTGTGCATAAATAATTTTCAGTATATTTTAAGCCGTATTGTCGCTATAAATTTTCAACAATTTCACCATACGGCACTTTATTTATTTTTTGTTCTAAAATGAAATCGCGCACTTCGGACAAGTGAGCCATTTTACGATAGCGCTCAAAGTCCCATATTAATGTGCGGCCATAGGTATCTAATTTTTCATATAGTTGGTCATAGAGTGGGTCATACCAATTTAATAGCGCTTTAATATGAGCGGGATTTTCCCAATCAAATATATGGCGCTATACAACCCATTTTACTTCAGTTTCACCTGTCCAGCTATTGACGCGCGTTTCATAATCTTCTAGCTTTTTAGAAACTGAACTTAAATATGAACTATCAACTTTGCGCTACCATTCATCAAGTGAACACCAATAAAAAGCATCAGAAGTCCAATCTATAAATTGCTGTTTGGGGTGGTCCATGCCAAGGAAGTGAAGCTCAGGGCGGAATACATCTTTTAGATAATATTGGTGACGCCGCAAATCCACCAACCAATGCTTCAACTAATAAAGACGATAATCATCTTTAAGAATTGGAGTGGTGTCATCAGCCGCAAGCTTACCCTCATTAACTGCTATAGTATGTTCCATGCGGTCAATAGAGTCCCATAGCTCCTTCATGTATGGAATATCGGAATCGCCCGGATCAACCAATTCGCCAGTCTTCTTATCATATTTTGGCTTCTTAATACAAGGTTTCGGTTTTTTATAAACCGATGGTTTATGTCTTTGTTCAAAAGCTTGCTAGTCGGCCATTGGGTTCTCTAACAATTCATCCAACGATAGTAACTTATCATCCATAGTTTTAAAGGTACTATACCTTTTATTAGAATCCGTTATTTCCTTACGCTACACAGTATTCTAGTCGTTTTCGTCTTTGCCATAAAGTATATAGTTAGCCATTTGTTCTAACTCGGTGTTGCTTGGCACTTTGTCTAAACGGTCTAATATATCATAAATGGCGGCGGTACGGTCCGTATCTCGTTCTATCGAGTAATCAAGTGAATATGGTTTTTTCATTATGTCTCAACACCTCTTTGCCTTAAGTAAATTATAACATACGGGGCTTGATGTTGTCAAGTGTTTGAGTTTAATTATTTTATTTGCGTTGATTTTTAAAAAAGTTGGTGGAATTTGGGCACATCTATGGGTTATCGGAAAGTTAGTTTCAACTAATCCCGATAATATCGCCCGGGTTTGTCAAATCTGGTGGAAAAATGGCCAAAAGCTACAAAGCTGAATATAACAAAAAGTAATATTTTCGCAAATTTCATAACTTTTCATCATATGCAAACATCTGTTTGCATATTTCCGATTTTGTATAGCCTATGAATTTTCTGTATAAAAAATCAACAATACAAGATTTTATGCGGCCTCCCGGCTATGCAAAATATAAATTTCAATGAATATTGTAAAAGTGCTGTACATTCCCCCCCTTCTATGCTATACTTTCAGTGTCGAAAGGCGCAAGGGCGCAGGGCCCTATCCCACCTTGCAGGGTGAAAAGAATTTGCAAGGTGTGCAAGCACACGGTGCGCAACTTGTAACTATATGGAAGGTCAGCGGCTATCCGAAAAAGCCTGTTCGCACAAGTAACATGATAAACCGCGAAAACACTACAACGACCGACCCGCACCTTGACAACTATATAGACAATGAATAGCAACACGACAGCACCTTGACAATGACTTGTAAAAAGCTGAAAACAGAAGGGAGAATATACCATGCTGAAGACTCTTGACCCTATTACTGCGGATATCGTCCGCTATGCCCTCAGCCACTGCCACACCTTTGAAGAGGTGCGCGAGGCGATGCAGGAGCTTGACTTTGGCCCCAGCACCGTCATTCCTGCGCGCTATTATGACCTCATGCTTGAGGTGTATAGGCGCAGTCTCAGCCCCACTGACAAGGGACGCGAGGGCAAGTACAAGGAGACCGTGTACCGTGTGCATAACAACCGGGCCAAGTGGATGTACTACCGAGAGTTTCACGCGCACAGAATCGACCGGGCTGACCTCTCTTATAAACAGATGGGAGAGCAGATTGAGAACAAGTCCTCCGCGGGCGATTGGTTCCGCGGGAACGTGGACAGCTGGGACGCCATGTTCAGGCTGTACTATCGCAAGGCAGGGCTTGTCAGGTGGGCGGTTGACAAGCAGGACGTCCACTTTGAAATCCTCTGCACCTGGCCCGAGTTGCTTGACTATCTGGCAGGCTATAATGACAAGGGCCTGACCACGTGGGTCAAAGCGGAGCTGAAAGCGTCTGACCGGGGAGACTGGTACATCGGGGAGATGCAGTGGTTTATGACCTCTGCCCGGAAATGCCAGTACCTCATTGATTGCCCCTTTAATCGGATGCCCGGTTATGACCTGAAGGAACTTCGCAAGAGTAGCAAGTAAGACCGACCGGGGAGGGGCGGGAGCCCCTCCCCACCCAAGAAAAAGGAGGATTAACCATGCTGTATCTCGCACTGTTCGCCCCAACGCCTGACGAGGCGTTGACCTTCCACCGCATTGCTGACCGGGCCTACCGGTACAATTACAACGTGTATGGAGTCCGGGTTGAGACCTGGAACAATGACAAGTTGCAGGTTGTCCTCGACCTGCCGGGCAAGCGGGGCTACCCCCTCGCGAGGGTCATTGCCCGCGAGTTTTATCGGCAGACCGGTTCCGAGACGGCGGAAGTCTCCTGGGGCCCCGAGCCCCAGGAGCCGCAGCCCCTGGTAAGTGCTGAAGACTATCGGGAATGGGTTGCCGCCTCTTGCGGCGAGTGCTGAAAACCACGGCGGGGCCGCAAGGCCCCGCCTCTACCTAAAAATGAGAGGAGAATAAACCATGCTGAAAACCATCAAGAAGGGCCATTACATTGCACTGATGATGAATACCGAGACAAAAGAGTACGAGATTTGGGAAATCTACGAACAGAAGAACGAAAGATGGGATTGGGGTATCACAAACAAGGATGAGGCCATTGAAGTGTACCGCTATGCCGAAAAGCACTATACCGATGGACTGTAAAAGGCCGCAAGGCCTTTTTTCTATGATAAGAGTTAGTTATAACTCACTGTTAATCATAACTAATCATTAGTTAATCATAACTAACTATTAAACATGGCTAACTATTAGTTAGTCATAACTAATTGTTAGTCATAACTAACTGTTAGTCAGCACTAACTAAAAAAGTTAGATGTCTGACATCTAACTTTTATAAATACTTTAGTGCATTAAAGCACTGAAGTTAGCGTCAACTAACTTTAATACATTAAAGCACTAAAGTTAGTATAGATTAACACTTTAATACATTAAAGCATTAAAACAGGACATCTAAGCATTTACCCTTGCTTATATTTATATAGTGTGATATAATGACAATGTGGAGTGATTCCATGCTATACCTAAAAGCTACAAAAATGTTACAGGAGGAACGTCAGATGTTACAGAAGTATTACGGAAGTGTTGCAAAAATGTTACAAGGACTGCAAGAAAATGATGGGCTTACATTGAAAAAGTATGTAGCAATCACATACAAGTCAGGTTGGCAAGTTGCTGACTATGGGGTAGAAGTGCACACGTTGGGAGCTGCTATTGAAGCTGTAATAAGCCACAATGGGAGCTGCGGCGTATGGTATAGCAATGGGAGCTACTACATTGACCACAGCTACAGAGTAGCTACAAAAGCTGAGGCTTTACGTATTGGCAAGCTGCATAATCAGATTAGTGTACTTCGTTGGAAGGGAATGAAACTTGTGTATTGCGAATAATGCATATAAAAAGAGTTGACCAATGTCAACTCTTTAATTGTTAGATGTTAAACATCTAATACAATATTATATAATTATGTATATATTTATATACTAACATATACATATATAGATATATACATATACATATATATTTATATACATATGGCTTTATTTTTCACTTATCCATATAAGCATAACCGAATACGCTAATGCACAGGCTAATAAAAGTAGTTACTTCAAAATACCAAGCATGAGAACACCAAGCGAGAACAGCACTAATAATGCCAACTATCAGACCAATTGCCGCAAGGCGCGCTTCCATTACTCATCATCCTTCCATTGAGTACATAATTATTATAGCACATTCTTAAGAAAAGTCAAATAATTAATTAGATGTCAAATATCTAATATAAAATTTTTGCTATTTCATTTTCAAAATAAAAATTGTAATTTCAAAATTATTTTTAAAATAGAATCCTAAAATTTTCCCCTTAAAATAAATCCTATAATATAACCTTATTATAATATTTAATATTAATTATATCTATAATATAATATTATATTATACTTATAATTATATTATATTATTATAATAAATTTTTAGATTTTCAATTTACATTTCATATTTAATTTCAATTTTATTTTTCTTCTTTTTAATCCTATTAATTATCCTATATATATCCCATAATTAGTTATTTATTTTCTTCAACATTTAATAAAATACATAATCTTTTATAATTTAATTTTCTTTTTCGTCTCATTCTTTTAATTATATCTATTCTTATAAAATCCTATAATTCACTCATATAAATATTTTATTTTACAATACTAACTAATCAATACTTAATATTTAAATTTTAATTTTAAAAAAGATAAATGTAAGACATCCATTATTCAAAATCCTAAAACTTTATGAATTAGTATTTCATATTGGAACTCAACATTAACTACCCTCTAATTATCTATCTTAGTTATCCCGCAACTACCCCATAACTTTTTACTCTGTCTTTTTTATTTCTTTCTTATTTATTTATTTCATGATTTCATTTTTTATTTTCTATTTACTTTTAATAATATTCTAAGACAACACAATCCTATAACTTAATAATCATATTTCATTTTTTAATTTAGATGTCAAACATCTAATAATACCCCTTGACAAAATCCCATAATTGACTATAATAATAATTGTCCGAAGGGACAATAAAAGAAAAGGAGATTTCAAAATGGAACAGTATTATTGGATGAACAAAGAACACGGGTACATCATTCCGGAAAGTGACCTCTATCGTGATGCCGAAGAAATGGAATATGACGACATTACCGACCCGACCTCTTGCGAATATCTCAATTTCAATCTGTACTACGAAAAGACTACCATGATTGCGGAGTAATCCGCAATCCCATAACTTAGATGTTCGACATCTAATATTTCATTTTCATTTTTAAAAAGAACATGCGTGGGATTACTCCCACACATGCTCCTGATTCACATGGCACTCATATTTGTATTCTTCACGAATCATTTTCAGCTTACGTTCTACAATTTCTTCATTCCCATATACACCCCAGAGTGCCCACCTTTCATCTTCAGACCGCCGATACCAAATCAGATACACAACCATATTTCATTCCCCTTTCTGCACCCTTTTCGGGCCATCTTTAGTATAACACATTCCCATAATTAAAACAAGGATATTTCAATTTGAAAGTTAGATGTCAAACATCTAACGATTCCCCTTGCAAAAATCCCGAAAGTGTGGTAATATACAATTGTCCGAAGGGACAAGATAAAAAGAAAGAAGGAAATCACAATGACAACCCGCAAGTTCGCCGCTCATCCCTACGCCAACGCCCGCATTTGCAATTTCAATGACGGAACCATTACCCTTGTCAGCTATAGCACGACGGTCCTTAAAGTCAGCCCGGAAGGTTGGCTGACCGTCAATGGCTTGTACAGTATGACCACCATTAAGCACATTGGTTGGTTCATGCGGGAGGTTTTCGGCTTGACCTATCAGCACGCAAAGCGCGTGTACACCACCGGCGAAAAGTTCAACGTGTACACCGGGGAGGTTATCGGCGGCTAACCGCCGAACCTCTTTATGTTAGATGTCTAACATCTAATATTTCTGATTTCTTCTTATAAAAAATTTATAGTTCTACTACATTCTATTTATACTTAATACATAAATAAAATTAATATTACAGTATATAAAATGAATAGTACTCTAAAGATAAGTATATCTATATAATCTTTTTAATATCTTTGATATTATTTTATAATTATTTCTATCATTTCATTTTTGTCTATAATTTCACAGCCTATAATATAACCGTACACCCAATTTCATTTTGCAACCGCACATCTAATTTCATTTTCATATTAGATATTTGACATCTAATATTAACCCTTGCATTTCATCCTGAAATGTGCTATTATATAATTGTCCTGAGGGACAAGAAAAATTGAACGGAGGCACCCGCTATGAAGACTGTGTTTGTTGTTGTTGATTGCTTTGGTTTTGCTTGGGGCGATGTACTGGAAGATTTGGAAGAGGCACAGCGGCAGTTGCACGATATCCGCGAGGATTGCAAACAGCGCGGATGGGACCCCGATGACATTGGCTTTGAAATTGAAGTAAGGAAGGGCTAATGCCCTCCCTTAAAATATTAGATGTTAAACATCTAATATTTACCCTTGTTTTTTTCTTCATTTTATGCTATTATATACTTGCCGGGAGGGAAGACCGGCGATACCAAAAAAGCGACCACTTAAAGGAGGATTTTACTATGAAGTTTTACCTGTGCAATCGCAACGCCATCGCCCGCGCCCTGATGGTGGGTTATTTGGTATGGATTGAAGAAACGGGGGAGGGGTGGCAGAAGTTGCCCGGCACGACTTGGCGTAGCGCACGCCATCTTGCCGCCACTATTCTGCGGTATTGGGAGGGTTATACCATCGTGACCTATGGCGATAAATAATCGCCATAATAATATTAGATGTCAAACATCTAATAATTCCTCTTGACTTTCCATGCCGATATGGTATAATCATAATTGCCAAAGGGCAAAAGAAAGGGGAAGAAAAATGATTAACATCCGTTCCATCCGCAAACTTCAGAATAATGACGGTCTCACCCTGAAAAATGGCAAGCCCATCAATTACAAAAGCGGTTGGCAGGTTGCCGACATGGGCGTTGAGTGCACCACAGCTGAAGAGTGCATGAGAGCTGTAAAAAGCTACAACGGCACTTGCGGCGTATGGTATGCGGATGGTATCTACTATGTAGACCACAGCTTCCGCGTGAGCACTAAGCGTGAAGCCATGAACATCGGCCACAAGTGCAATCAGATTAGCGTCTTGCGGTGGGCAGGCATGAAACTGGTTTACTGTTAAGCGCCTTATGGCGCTTCTCAGTTATTAGATGTTGGACATCTAACATTTATCCTTTACAATTCAACTATCTTATGATATACTTTATTCACGGTGGTAAGAGGTCACCGAAAAGAAAGGAGATAAAACCATGAGTAACATCCGCAATCGCAATTTCAAAGAGTTCATCCGCGGTCTGTATACCAATGAGGTTGGCGACCCTGACTTTGAAATGGGTGCCCGGTTTGAACGTTTCCTGTATGACCTTCTGTGCGAAGACGTTGAAACGTTCAATGACTTGATGGACTTGCTTGGCGTTGATACTTGGCTTGACGATGATGGCGAATACTTCAATGAATGGATCATTGATTGGGGCGGCTAATGCCCAACCCATTCTTAGATGTTAAACATCTAATATTTATCCTTGACAAAAATAAATTCATTTGATATAATTTAACTGTTCCAAGAGGAACAGGAAAGAAGATAAAAATATGGAAATGGTAGTTGAAAGAATTGACCCTTGCGCACTGACGAATTGGGAGTTGACTGACGAGGAATGGCAACTATTGTGGCAAGATGAAGATGAACCGTCTGACGGGGAGTAATCCCCTTCAGTATATTAGATGTCCAACATCTAACTTTCTCTCTTGACAACTTCTATTATTCATGCTATACTATAATCGTTCCAAGGGGAACGGAAAGGAAGGAAATCAAAATGACTTACTACGAAATCTACAACATCGCAGGCACCTACGAAATCTGGAAGTGGACGAATGGCGGCCAGCATGGCGAGCGCTTCAAAGTCTTCAAGACTCGCAAGGGTGCGGAGAACTGGGCGCGCAAGCAGTGGGCGGAGGTCATCTGGCGGTGACCTCCCGCCTTTCCCATTTTAGATGTTCGACATCTAACAAATGCCCTTGCAATTCTGCTTGACTTGTGATATACTTTAATCACGGTAAGAGATTACCGAATATAAGAAAACGAGGTGCCCATCATGGAAAAGTACATCAGCATCAACATCGTCTACTGTAACAACGAGCCCATCCGCATGACCAAAGCCTATATGATTGGCAATAAGCCCGTTAAGCTGCTGCACTTCAAGAGCTACGCGCAGGCTATGCAGGAGCTGCGCCGCATGGAGCGCCGTCTGCACAAGGCCGCCACGTTGGACATCAATCGTTACGACTACACGATTTGCACCAAAGAGATGTGCCTCTTCCTGGCGTAAGCCAGGAAACCCTTTTTAGATGTTCAACATCTAATATTAACCCTTGTATTTTATCTTGAAATATGATATACTTAGACCGTACCAAAGGAAAAGAAAAGGAGGATTCCAAAAATGACGGAAAAAATCAAGTGGGTATTTGTTCAAAAGGTTTCTGTGGCTGGTATTGTATGCGAAGAATATGTATCCGAAGATGGAAAGTTCGGCCGCCTTGTATATAATGACGGATATGAAGAAATTTATGAAATTGCTGAAAAAAGCACTTCATAAGTCACCGGCTAAATACTATTAGATGTTCAACATCTAATTTATTCCCTTGACTTTTTTCTATTATATGCTATAATAGACTTGTCCAAAGGGACAGAAGAAAACAGAGGAGGCCACCACTATGACGAACTACCGCATCACCCGTGTCTACGATGACAACACCTGTGCGCAGGAAACCACCAGCGATATTATCGCCGCGCTGGAAGCTGCGGCCATCTACCTGCGGGATGAGAGCTGCTGGAAGCTGATGATTGAACAGGTGAACAAGCTGCGCTATCCGAACGAGGAAGACGATTTCACTATCGCCGCCACTATCTTTGACTACTACAGGCCGAACTAATCGGCCTTTTAATTATTAGATGTTAAACATCTAATAAATCTCCTTGACTTTTTGCCTTGCTTATGGTATATTATACTTGTCCTCAGGAGAGAGGAACACGAAAGGAGATAAGAACATGACTAAGGAAGAAATCATTCAGGCGATGGCAATCCGCGGCTACTACTACGATGGCATTGATTCCTATGACGAGTGGGTATGTTTCAACTACGAGCTGGGTCGTATTAGCTTTAGCAGCTGGAAAGAAGTAGAAGAATGGTTGGACGGTGTTGTGTGGGAGGAGCTGGCGTAAGCCAGCTGCCTCACCAATAAGAAAGGAGCTACAACAAAATGGAAGATATATGGGACGGCTACACGTGTGAGGAGCTCGACGAGCTTGATGATGAATGGGAAGAATTCTATGATGAAATGGAAAGCAATGGTTGGGAATATGAAACTGGATGGGAGTAATACTCCCACCCCGGCATATTAGATGTCCAACATCTAACTATACCCCTTGACTTCTGACATATGTGTGCTATAATATAATTGTTCCAAGGGAAGAGCCAAGGATGCCGCGGGGTAAACTGCTATCTTAGGTGCGCCACCCGCGTAAGAAAAGGGCGTGTGCCGTCGAGCACAAAAGTCCAAGGCAATTCCCAAAAGAACCTTTACGCAAAAGGGAAGAGGGTCGACACTCAACCCTTGCGCGTAAAGATAGTGTTAGATGTTCAACATCTAATAATCATCCTTGACTTTTTGGTTGCAATAGTGTATACTTTAATCACGGTAGAGGAAGAGACTACCGAAAGAAAGGAGATTGAAACCATGTATAACACCATCACGCGCTACTTCTTCGTCACTTGCCACCGCGGCCATTGCGGCATCGGCCACAGCACGGAAATCAAGTTTGCCATCGCAGCTGCTAACCTGCTTGAAGCTATGGACAAAGCAAAGAGAATGCCCAGCGTCAAGCATACCCGCATGATTATTGCAGGAGCTGAGTGCACAAAAGCTGAGTATGATGAATATCGGAAACACAGTGCATATGAGCGTTACAATCAGAATTATAACAGGCGGTAATAAACCGCCTTTCTTATTCTTAGATGTTCAACATCTAACAATTGATTCTCTTTTACCCTTGACTTTTTTCCGATTTTGACTATAATAATAATTGTCCGGTGGGGATACCGGATAGAATAAAAAGGTCAAGGTCAGACCCTAAAACCAGAAAGGCAAATACTATGAAGAAGTCCACCATGCAGAATCTCGTTTCTTTCCTTGCCGACTACCCCGAAATGACCGATGCTCGTGAGGAGCTGTCCCGTGAGCTGAACCGCAATGCTGAGAAGGCTGCGGCTAACCGTGAGCTCTACGAAGCTGCGCGTGGCGTGGTGCTTGAGCAGCTGGGAGCTGCGGCTGAGGGCGCTACCCTTGCGGAGCTGGTTGAGAGCTGCGGCGACAACCTGCCTGAAGGTTTCACTAAGGGCAAGGTGCAGTACGCTCTCCTGCACTACTGGAACGATGCCGTTTCTGTGGAGCAGACGAAGAACGGCAACGTCTACCGCCTGCGGTAAAAAGTTGGCCCATCCGGGCCTTCTTTTTTTTCA
>Ga0247611_10007778_pt1 | contig 13347 bp, 10 predicted proteins | sample 177DNAGHGhighgp2_FD_192422 | JGI IMG/M metagenome (GOLD analysis project Ga0247611, IMG submission 192422) | Sheep rumen microbial communities from Palmerston North, Manawatu-Wanganui, New Zealand - 1770 DNA GHGhigh gp2 | ecosystem: Host-associated > Mammals > Digestive system > Stomach > Rumen... | reverse complement strand
TCGATGCCGACACGTTCAGACTCTCAATATTCACCTGACGACGCGTAAAGACAGCCGTAATCTGATTCAGGATACCTGCGACGTTCTCTGAGTAAACCAGCAGTGTATATAGTTTATTCTTCTCTTCCATCTTACTTCTTTACCTTTTTACTTTTTTACCTTTCTCAGACTTCCAACATCATATCGTTAACGTTCATTCCCGGAGGTGTCATCGGCAATACATCGTCATCCTCCTTGATGGCACACTCCAAGATATACGGACCCTTGGTCGTCAGCATCTTCTCAACGGCAGCGGCAAGGTTGGCACGGTCTGTCACTGCCTCGTATGCAATACCATAGCCCTTAGCTATCTGCTCGTAACAGGGGTTCAGCATCTTCGTAAACGACTTACGACGCATCCAGAACATATCCTGCCACTGGCGCACATTACCCAGATAGTTGTTATTGAGGAGTATCATCTTCACAGGAGCCTGCTGCTCCATGATAGTACCTAACTCCTGGATGTTCATCTGGAAGCCACCGTCACCCATAAAGCATACCACCATACGGTCAGTGGCAAACGTAGCACCGATGGCGGCAGGCATACCATAGCCCATCGTACCAAGACCGCCACTGGTACAGATACTACGCTTCTCAGGATATTTGAAGTAACGGGTAGCAAAGAGCTGATTCTGTCCCACATCCGTTACGAGGACTGTTCCCTTCGGGGCTTTCTCTGCGACGGCATTGACGACCTCACCCATCAATAGCGGTCCTTCCGTCGGATGGATGGCAGGCTCTATGACCTTCGTACGCTCTTTCACATCTAACTCCTTGAACGAGTCACGCCATTCCGTATGCCTGTTCTTATTCAATAAAGCCGTAATGGCAGGTAATGACTCCTTACAGTCTGCAACGACAGCCACATCCGTCTTCACATTCTTGTCAATCTCACTGCGGTCGATATCCAGATGAATGATCTTCGCCTGCTTGGCATACGTCTTAGTATTACCTGTCACACGGTCACTGAAACGCATACCGATAGCTATCAGCACGTCACACTCCTGCTCCTTCAGGTTAACAGCATAGTTACCATGCATACCCAGCATACCTACATTCAGCGGATGGTCAGAGGGTAAGGCACTCAGTCCGAGCATCGTACGACCAGCAGGGATGTCTGCCTTCTCCAAGAAAGTCTTCAGCTCCTCCTGAGCATGACCTAACTCTACACCCTGCCCTACCAGAGCAAGAGGTTTCTTGGCGTTATTAATCAGTTCGGCAGCCTCACGGACAGCCTCCATGTTCAGTTTCGGATAAGCCACATAGGAACGGACAAAGTCCACCTTCGCAGGTTCCCAGTCTATCTCTTCCACCTGTGCGTTACGAGGGAAGTCAAGGACAACAGGACCCGGTCTGCCCGTACGTGCAATATAGAAAGCACGACTTACTGCCCATGCGACATCCTCGGCGTGGCGTATCTGATAGCTCCATTTGGAGATTGGCTGAGCGACACCAACGAGGTCAACCTCCTGAAAGGCATCAGTACCCAACGCATTGATGGCTACCTGTCCGGCAATCACCACGATGGGCGTAGAGTCCAACATCGCATCAGCAATACCTGTCAGTGTGTTTGTCACACCAGGACCACTGGTCACCAGGGCGACACCCACCTCGCCAGAGACACGGGCATAGCCCTCTGCGGCATGGGTAGCACCTTGTTCATGGCGTACCAGGATATGGTCAAAACACTTCTTTTCACCTCGTGTATAGTCGAAGAGCGCGTCATAGACGGGCATGATACTTCCGCCTGGGTAGCCAAAGATGGTCTTCACCCCTTCTGCCTGCAAGGCACGCATCAGCGCCTTCGATCCTGTAATTCTGTCTCTCATTATTTTTTTATCTAGTCTATCTAGTCATACTAGTAATACTAGTTGTACTAGTCTATTATTCTTACTCCTCCCTTGTCGGCAGAACTAACACTCTGGGCATATGCTCTCAATGCCTTACTGACAACACGGTCACGCTTCAACGGCTGCTGAGGACGGGCGGCAAGTTCCTCGTCAGAGAGTTTTACATTGATACTGCGGTTAGGAATATCTATTACAATAATGTCACCGTCCTTGATCTTACCGATATTACCACCAGCGGCAGCCTCTGGTGAGATATGTCCGATAGAGAGTCCGCTGGTACCGCCGGAGAAACGTCCGTCAGTTATCAGGGCACACTCTTTACCCATATGCATTGACTTGATATAACTGGTAGGATATAACATCTCCTGCATACCTGGTCCACCCTTCGGTCCCTCGTGAGTGATGACGACACAGTCGCCTTTCTTCACCTTACCGCCAAGGATTCCCTCACAGGCATCCTCCTGTGAGTCGAAGCAGACGGCAGGACCTTCGAAATGCCACAGGCTTTCATCTACACCAGCAGTCTTCACCACACAGCCGTCCTGTGCTATATTTCCAAAAAGTACAGCAAGACCACCGTCTTTTGTGTAGGCATGCTCCAAGTCACGGATACACCCGTTGGCACGATCGGTATCAAGGGTGCCCCACTCCTCACTCTGACTTCCCATCTTTGTCGAGAAACGGTTACCTGGAGCACTCTGGTAGATACGATTAGCGTCATAGTCGACACGTCCGTCCGTGATACAATACTTATCCATTGCCTCACCTACCGTCATACCATCGACACGAGGAGCCGACTTCTCGATAAGTCCGCCCTTGGATAATTCATGCATAATACCAAGGATACCTCCCGCGCGGTTACACTCCTGTACACTATACTTCTGCGTATTAGGAGCCAGTTTACAGAGGCATGGCGTCTTACGACTCAGCGCATCAATATCATTGATGGTGAAAGCAGCACCTGCTTCTTGAGCAACAGCTAACAGGTGAAGTACTGTATTGGTTGAACCACCCATAGCGATATCCAGTGTCATCGCATTCAGGAAAGCCTGACGGGTAGCGATATTTCGAGGCAACACGCTCTCGTCACCATCTTGATAGTACGCAAAGGCATTCTTCACGATCTGGCGAGCAGCCTGCTTAAACAACTCCACACGGTTGGTATGGGTAGCAAGAATGGTACCGTTGCCTGGCAAAGAGAGTCCGATAGCCTCCGTCAGGGAGTTCATCGAGTTAGCGGTAAACATACCCGAACAGCTACCGCAGCCTGGACAGGCACAACCTTCTATCTCTTTCATCTCTTCATCCGTTACTGAAGGATCGGCACCTTTTACCATCGCCGTGATGAGGTCGGCATTCTCACCACGCCACTTTCCAGCCTCCATCGGACCGCCAGAGCAGAAGATGGTGGGGATATTCAGGCGCATCGATGCCATCAGCATACCTGGCGTCACCTTGTCACAGTTGGAGATACATATCATCGCATCCGCCTTATGAGCGTTCACCATATACTCCACTGAGTCGGCAATGATATCACGTGAGGGCAGTGAATACAACATACCGTCATGTCCCATGGCGATACCGTCGTCAATGGCGATGGTATTGAACTCTGCGGCATAACAGCCCATCTTCTCTATCTCCTCACGGACAATCTGTCCTATCTCATGCAGATGCGTATGTCCTGGCACAAACTGGGTAAAGGAGTTGACGACAGCGATAATCGGTTTACCGAACTGCTCGTGTTTCATACCTGTGGCAACCCAGAGTGCACGCGCTCCTGCCATTCTTCTTCCTTCTGTGCATACCGCACTGCGTAGTGGATGCTTGTATTCCATATTTATTTAGTTTCTATTTCAGTATTTTTATTGATGGTTTGACATCTTTTTTATAAATCGGAGACAAAGGTATATCTTTTTTTTGTTATACACAACCTTTCCTGTAAAAATTATCTCCGACACGGCGATTCATCCATGAAGAGATACGATGGCTGATAACCACCTGCATCCACTATAATTTTCTCAAAAACGATGGCAGGATCGTTGGGTTGGACTGTCAATGTATGCATTTTTTCTGTTCCCAATGGTAATTCCACGACACTCTCCACCACACGACGGGCAACAGTAGGATAATAGATGGAATAGATATTCTCCTTGTTCTCGTTCAGATTGTGATTGAAATTAACAGTCACAGGAGCACTATTGTCCAGTGATACCTGATAGGTAAGACCACCCTTATTGAGGTAATCGAGTGTAGACTTCACCACAACATGCACCTTCACCTTCTGTATAGAAGCATCATCTGTCTTGAAACGATACGATAACTGGGCATCTGTTGTCGACTCTGTGTATGGCATCAGCACAACAGCACTACGGGTACGTCCCATGTCTGGTATTACCGTCCATGTGGTATTGGCAGCATTCTGCGCTTCAAAGAAATGCTCTGCCTCCATGGAAACGACACCATTCTTCATCTTAAAGACATAACCACCAAGCTTTTCTATTTCCAAACGATTCACGCGAGGCAAACGGTCGGCTGGGAAATCATCGTTCCATGAGGTATAACCGATATGCTTCTGTATCATCATACCATTCCACTTACCATTGGCAATCTGGTGGTTATAGTTGGCACACAGCATAGAGTCACGACGGAAAGCCTGCTCTACCCTGTCAGCCCACAGATTACAATCGGGATTACCTTCTGAGAAAAGTTTCTGGTTCATTGCCTGCGCATAATACATCTGATAGATGTTCGACATCGCCTGGATGGGGAACAAGATAATTTGTTGATAAGTATCCCTGTAACGTTCATCGATTGTCAGATACTGACGTAATGCCTCTGCTTCCAACCGCATATAATCATCGGCAACCTGTCGCCATTCGCCTGAAAATATATTATAGGTACGCGCATCCAACATCTCTGCCGTGACACGACCATTCATCTTACAACACAGATTCAGTAGTCGTGCAGCCTCAACAGCTTGTGTCTCTCCAAACTGCTGACGACAGAAATCCAGTGTATGACGAGTAATAGTGCCTGCATCACACATCTGCGGATTCCATGCCATGTCCATAAAGAACGTGATAGGATACTCCATCGGCTTCAAGTCACCAACATTCAATATCCACATACGTCCAATACCATTGACATAGGCGAGATGCAACTGCTCCCACATGTTCTGTATCGGCGTAACGTTTAACCATTTGGTATTACGGGGTGCACCGACATAATCTACATGATAATAAAGACCCCAGCCACCTGGATGCTGACGCTCCTTCATATTTGGTACACGACGCACATTACCCCAGTTGTCATCACACAGCAGCATGATGACATCATCAGGTACACGCATACCTTTGTCATAATAGTCTAACACCTCTTTATATAAAGCCCATACCTGTGTGGTTTCCTTTGCTTTCTTACCTGTCACCTGACTGATGATACGACGCTGATTCTCAACAACACGCTGTAATAGCTTGGTATCGGCATCCTCGCTCATGGCCTCATCACCGTCACCACGCATACCAATGGTCACCATATCCTCCGTGCCTTTCATGCGTTCAATACCTTCACGGAAGAACTGGTCAAGTTTCTTTTCATTCTTCTGGTAGTTCCAAGGTCCCCACTCATCACGATGACGGGCATACTCCTGATGGTTACGTGCCATCGGCTCATGATGAGAAGTACCCATGATGATACCCATATCGTCTGCTGTCTTTGAATTCAAAGGATCATCGGCATAGAAAGCCCATCCCCACATAGCAGGCCACATCATATTGCCACGCAAGCGAAGTATCAGTTCAAAGACTTTCTCATAAAAACGATGGTCACCATAATCCGTACCGAACGTATTCTTTACCCATGTGGTAAGGCAAGGAGCCTCATCATTCAGGAAGAGACCACGAAACTCAACGGCAGGTTCTCCATCTGTATATATTCCTTTGTTGATATAAATTTGTTGATGCTTCTCTATAGGGACGTCTGCCCAATAATACCAAGGAGAAACACCCATCTGCTCTGATAATTCATAGATGCCATATACCGTACCACGACGATCACTACCGGCAATTACCAATTGTTTGTCTATCAGTGTAATTATATATTTCTCCCGCTTTCCCTGCAATAGGGAGGCATCTATCTTCTTCTGTTTCACCAACAAATCTATCATGGAAGACTTTCCAAGGGTTCCGATAATGATTCGTGCATCACTGGAATTCACTACTTGAGCTTGTTGGCCTGTCACTCTACCGAAATCTTCCGCCAATGTATGCGCAGCAATCGCTACCGCTTTTGCATCAGACACGTCATAGCCAATTGTTACATTGCCCTCTGTCAGCAGAACGTTTCCATTTTCAAAGGAAACAAAGCGAGATGCAGCCATCGTTTCCATACTCACCACAAATAAAAGACTGAGCAGCAACCATCGAAAAGGTCTCATCACAGATTGTTGTAATTCCTTCATAAGTTTATTATAATCAGTTAGTAGTAAAAGATAAAAAATCCCCGCAGGAAATCTACGGGGATTTAATTATTAATGAATGTGTTAATTACTTGGTAGTATCAACGAACATTGCAACGCGGTTGAAGTCGTTCTCCTCAGAAAGCTCGCTGGTAGCACCCAGACCCTGTGTGGTGATGCGATCCTTAGAGATCTTGTAACGCTTAATCAGAGCGTTAGCAACTGCAGTAGCACGAGCCTCAGACAGTTTCTGGTTCAACTCAGCGCTACCCTCTGGAGAAGCATAACCCTTAACGAGAACCTTAGACTCAGGATGGTTCTTCATGTACTTAGCAACCATCTCAACACTTGCATACTGAGCAGCGTCGATAGTGCTCTTACCCTGACGGAAGATAACGATAGGCTGGAGAGTAGTCTCCTTCTTCTCCTCAACAATCTGAGTAGGACGAGCCTCGCACTCAGCGAGCTTAGCCTTCAGGTCAGCGATAGTCTGGTTGGCAGCGTTAATCTGACCATTCTTAGCGTCAACGTCAGAACGGAGCTCATTAATCTTAGCATTCAGAGCATCAACCTCAGCCTGATCACGGAGCTCTTCAATCTTGAAGTTGTGAGTACCATTGCTTGTACCGAACTTGTAGTTGATACCTGCAGAGAGCTGGAATACACCATTCCATTTCTTACCATCAATTAACTGAACTCTGCGGAAAGGATTAGCAGCCTGAACGATGGGCTGACCCAGAACAAGAGCAGGCTCGATGAATACCTGAACAGCCTTTGAAGCACCAAGGTTGAAAGCAAAATCAAAACCAGCCTTAGCGTTGAGACCACCATGTGCAGCTTCACCGAATGTACGGCTGTAACCAGCACCAATCAAAGCGATAACCTCAAAAGCACGGGGCTCACCTTTGTAACAAGAGAAAGCGTTACTCAGGTTGAAAGTACCAATAATGTCTAAATTCATTGCATCAAACATAGTCTTCTTCTTCATGAAAGACTTGTCAGAAGCAGCAAAATAGAAATCAGCATCAAAAGCCAGACCGAATACGGTGGTCAGGTTCTTACCCAAACGAACACCTGCTTTAGGAGCGAAGCCCTTGAAGAAGCCAGCGTCACCAATCTTAAAAGTAGGAGTTGCAACACCAGCATTGATTCCAAGATACCAGTTGTCACCAGCTTTGTTTGCAGTTACTGCAGTGTTCTGTGCAGACACAGAAGCTGTCATCAATGAGACAGCAAGCATTAAGAAAAGTTTCTTCATCTTTTTACTAACTTAAAAATTAATATTAAAAATATCTACCTATTATTATTTTCTGGTTCGATTTTCGAGTGCAAAGTAAATAAAAAAAACAATAAGTTCCAAAAAAAAAACAATAAAAAGTATCTTTTTATACGATTTTCTTGACTTATTTGGGGTGTTTATTGAAATATTTGACGTATTTTTGCACATAGAATGAAAAAAATCATACTTATTACAGGAGGACAACGCTCAGGAAAAAGCATGTATGCTGAGCAGTTAGCTCTTCGTCTAAGTCCGAATCCCGTATATGTCGCCACCGCACATATCTGGGATGAAGAATTTAGGCAACGTGTCATGAAGCATCAGGAGCGCAGAGGTTCCCAATGGACTAACATTGAGGAGGAGAAATATCTCAGTCGCCATCATATCACAGGGAAGGTCGCTGTAATCGATTGTATCACCCTATGGTTGACTAACTATTTCTACTCTGAATATTCAGAACACTCAGATATCTCTAAAATTTTAGAGGCAGCCAAAGAGGAGTTTGACAAATTCACGACACAAGAAGCAACCTATATCTTTGTCACGAATGAGATTGGTTCCGGTGGTGTCAGCCCCGATGCCATCCAACGTCGTTTTACAGACCTTGAAGGATGGATGAACCAGTATGTTGCTTCCAAAGCCGATGAAGTGATCCTGATGGTAAGTGGAATACCGGTAAAGGTTAAAGGTTAAAAGATTATTGGTAAAGGTGAGGACATTTAATATAAAACACGTAAACGAGTCACTGCGCGAAGAGATTCAGCAGAAGATTGACAACCTGAACAAACCCAAAGGTTCATTGGGGCGTTTGGAGTCTCTTGCCATGCAAGTCTGTCTTATCCAACAGACTCCCTCGCCCAACCTTGCCTATCCCTGTCATCTCCTATTAGGGGGCGATCACGGCATTGAGCGTGAAGGTGTTAGTGTGAGTCCTCGCGAAGTCACGTGGCAACAGATGATTAATTTCACCAAAGGCGGCGGTGGTGTGAATATGTTCTGCCGTCAGCATGGTTTCAATCTCCGCATCATTGATGTAGGTGTAGACTATGACTTGAGCCATTATCCCGACATCCTGAATCGGAAGATAGCCCGTGGCACCAAGAACTTCCTTTACGAGCCTGCCATGAATGAGATAGAATATGAGCAAGCCCTCTCTGTAGGCATCGACTTAGTTGATGACTGCAAAGAAAAAGGATGCCGCCTCTTGTCCATCGGCGAGATGGGTATTGCCAATACATCGCCCAGCAGTATCTGGATGCATCTCTTTACAGGAATCCCCCTTGAAGAATGTATTGGTGCTGGGGCAGGTTTGAATACTGAAGGGATTCGTCATAAATATGAGGTGCTGCGGAAAGCTGTTGAGAAATATAAACGAAACGCGATGAATGATGAACCCATCCACTATTTCGGTGGTTTCGAAATGGTAACAGCCATCGGAGCAATGCTCCGTGCTGCAGAACTACACCTTATTATATTAATTGACGGATTCATCATGACGGCATGTGCGCTGGCTGCCTGTCATCTTTATCCTCAGGCGAAAGACTATATGATTTTCACCCATTGCGGTGATGAGGGGGGGCATAAACGGATGCTTGATGCTTTAAACGCAGAACCGTTACTACAACTTGGACTTCGACTCGGTGAGGGAACAGGAGCCTTGTGCGCCTTCCCCTTAGTGGACTCTGCTGTCCGTATGATGAATGAAATGAATAACTTTGACAATGCAAATATCACTCGATACTTCTAAAAATCCCGAGCAAGGCTCGCCTACCCGTAGCCTTTGGTACGACCGCATCTGGGCGGCGTTCATCTTCTTTACCCGACTACCTTTCTGGCGCATTTATCAGCCGAAGAAAGAAGCTTACAAGACTGTAGTGGAACACTGGCCGTTGACAGGCTGGCTCACAGGTTGTGTAATGGCTGCCATTATCTGGTTTGGCAGTATGGCGTTACCCTATCCTATTGTTATCATCCTAGCCATCCTTACACGCTTGTTGATAACGGGCGCCTTGCATGAGGATGGATTGGCCGACTTTATGGACGGCTTCGGCGGAGGCGGCTCTGATCGTCAGCGTATCCTCGACATCATGAAAGACTCGCATATCGGAACCTATGGGGTTATCTCACTGATTATCTATTTTCTCCTGCTCTTCTTCGCCTTAGTCTCCATGCATCCGCAGGATGCCGCACTGACTGTTATCGCTGCTGATCCTTATGCCAAGATGCTATCGGCACAACTGATACAGATGATGCCTTATGCACGGACAGAGGAGACGGCAAAAAACCATACGGTCTACCGTAAGTTCAATGTCATTGCTGGTATCAGTCTTGCCGTTCAGGGACTGTTACCATTAGGACTTTATATCTATCTGATGCATGAAAAAACAGACTGGCAGATGTTAGTCTTTCTGCCAGCCCTTGTCGTTTATTTCCTTTATCTATTGATTTGGCGACGACTTAAAGGTTATACGGGAGATTGTTGTGGAGCCGTTTTCCTGCTAACCGAGTTGATGTTCTATCTCGTCGCTGTCTATTCCTTAAGATAATCAGAACTTATAGTCGATACCGATACCTATTACATTATTGGTACGAGAGTACACATCCTTACCTGCCATTGGAAGTCCCATATATTGAGACTGATTCTTTTCGTAGTCGCTGTAAAGACTAATGAAATAACCAGCATTCAGGCGAATCTTCTCGTTGATATTCCAGGCACCGCCAAGACCAATTGACCAACTGTCACAGGCAAAAGAAGTGTTTTGCTGATAATCGTCACTCAAGCCATAGTCTGTACGCTGAGCACCACAACTGACAGTAAACTTCTCGTTGATATCATACTCAACACCGGCAAGGAACTCATGTGTTCCGCGTTTCAATGTCTCTTGACGGTCGCCAGCCATTTTCGCATGCTTATCATCAAAGAAATGATACTCCAGTGTTCCACGAAGTTTCGAAGAAAAATCTATTCCTACTGCAAGAGCAAACAGTGCAGGCATGTCATAACGTGTCTTCACTCCATCTTGATAGGCAGCCACCTTATTTCCCAATACTGCCGCAGTCTGCTCTGGCGTCATTCCGGCAATCTCTGCCGTCAACTCCTTCGTATCATTGGGTACATTGATTTTCGTCCTGAACTCATAGCGACCAGCCACGGTAATAGGACCTTGATGATAGTTTAGACTAATAATCGGTGCAAAGCCCCAGCCACGCTGGTTACAATCGAGTTGCAGATTAATAAGTTTCGTTCCGTTCATGTCTGCAACCACATGACCACGATAATAACCATCGTAATAGTTAGCTCGGAAACCAACAGCAGCAGCGAGATAATCAGTAATCTTATAAGTGAAATTCAATTGTCCGCCATAGATATATTGCTTACCCTTCATCTGCGAGTCGAGGGTATACATATCTGGTGTCACACCACTCTGTGCAAGCAGTGCCATTATGGGTACGTTAAACATCGGAACACCTTCCTTATATTCCACGAAACCACCACTGCCCACAATACCAATCATGGCAGAAACAGCAATACGGTCTTTCTTCCACGATGCAAACAAGGCAGGTACGATAGGAGCAGAAGCCTTTCCGTTAAATTTATGATTAAAGTCACCCATAAATCCTGGAATCGTTGTCTCAATATCACGGTCCTGCCAAGGCTTTTGGAAATTCAAAGAGAGTTGCCAGCCTTCATGCCCCCATGCAAGTCCTGCAGGATTACTATAGGCTGCATCAATATCAAACGTAGCACCACGCGCCATCATACGGTCAAAGGCAATATGATAGTTTGTATTAGTCATCAGTCCGCCAGCACGGACGCAGATAGATAGGCTCACCATCGCTGTCAGGATCAAAAGTTTCTTCATCATTTTTCTCTTTTTAATGGTTTGTGTCTGCAAAGATAATGCAATTCGAAAGAAAAACCAAAATTAATTTGGTATTTCGTTTAATTAACATATTATGTTTCGCAATGAATATAAATATAAAAGTCCCTGTTAAACAGAGACTTTTATAACACCTTATTTATAATATAATTATACCTGTTCGATGATCTTACCGCCCTCCTCTATCGCCTGCATATTGATAGGAATCATGTCGTGGTGACGTTCGGGGAGTGTCTTGCGAAGTGCTTTCTCCACACCTTTTGTACTAACAACAGGTGCCACTTTAAGTAATCCGCCGAGGACTATCATATTGAACACCTTGGCATTCTTCATCTCTGCAGCCTTATCCATCGCATCGATACGATAAATAGTGATGTCCTTACGCGTCGGCTTATTGATAATACCAAAGCCATCGTATATCAGGATGCCGCCAGGTTTGATCTTCGGTTCAAACTTCTCTAATGAGGGCTGGTTCAGCACAACGGCAACATCAAACTTACTGAGGATGGGCGACGAAATCTTCTCGTCACTAACAATAACCGTTACATTCGCAGTACCGCCACGCTGCTCGGGACCATACGCTGGCATCCATGTCACCTCCTTATCGTCCATCAATCCTGAATAAGCAAGAATCTTACCCATGGAGAGGACACCCTGTCCTCCGAAACCTGAAATGATTATTTCTTTCTTCATCTTAAATCGTGTCTTTTAAATCTCCTTTCGGATAATACTTGAACATGTGTTCCTCCATCCAGTCATTGGCATCCTTCGGTGACATCTTCCAACCACTGTTACAGGTGCTGACAATCTCTACGAGACTACTGCCCTTTCCTGCCATAGAAGCTTCGAAAGCCTTACGAATCGCCTTCTTTGCACTACGAATGGCGGCCACAGTCTCTACACTCTGACGAGTGACATAGCAAGTGCCCTCTAATGTAGCGGCAATCTCAGTGATATGCAAAGGATAACCGTGCAGATCAGCCTGACGACCATAAGGACACGTAGACGTCTTCATACCCATCAGTGTTGTAGGAGCCATCTGTCCACCCGTCATGCCATAGATGGCATTGTTGATGAAGATAATAGTAATATTCTCGCCACGATTCAGAGCGTGAATCGTCTCACAGGTACCGATACAAGCAAGGTCACCATCACCCTGATAGGTGAATACGAGACGATCAGGCCACAGACGTTTGATAGCAGTAGCGACAGCAGGTGCACGACCATGGGCAGCCTCCTGCCAGTCGATATCTAGATAATTATAAGCAAAGACAGCACAACCGACAGGTGATACGCCGACGGTTTTCTCCTCCATGCCCATCTCCTCGATGACCTCAGCCACAAGTTTATGTACCACACCATGTGAACAACCAGGACAATAGTGCATGAGGTTGTCGTTCATCAGTGTGGGTTTCTGATATACCAGATTCTCTGGTGAAATGATATTATTCTCCATAGCCTTACATCATCTTCTTTAGTTCTTCTACAATCTCTTCTGGCTCAGGAACAATTCCGCCTAAGCGACCAAACTGCTCAACAGGTAATGCCCCATTGATAGCAAGACGAACGTCCTGCACCATCTGTCCGGCATTGATCTCCACGACGAGTACACCTTTCTTACCCTTTGCCTCCTCGGCAATAGCCTTTGAGGGGAATGGCCAAAGTGTAATAGGACGCAGCATACCGACCTTGACACCTTCCTCACGCGCCATCTCAATGGCTTTCTGTGTCAAACGGGCAGCAGAACCGAAGGCGACTATCAGCAGTTCGGCATCCTCAGTATGTAATGTCTCATAGCGTACCTCCTTTTCTCGTATCTCTGCGTATTTTTTTTGTAAATGG
>Ga0247611_10007776_pt1 | contig 13349 bp, 6 predicted proteins | sample 177DNAGHGhighgp2_FD_192422 | JGI IMG/M metagenome (GOLD analysis project Ga0247611, IMG submission 192422) | Sheep rumen microbial communities from Palmerston North, Manawatu-Wanganui, New Zealand - 1770 DNA GHGhigh gp2 | ecosystem: Host-associated > Mammals > Digestive system > Stomach > Rumen ... | reverse complement strand
TGAAGCAGCGTGAGATCTCGCTGAACCAGCGTCAGGAGGAACTGGGACGTCGTAAGAACGAGTTGGACAACCAGCAGACTCGTATTGACAATGAGAAGAAACTCCTCGCCATTAAGAATGATGAACTGGAGAAGATGCAGATGCAGGAGCGTACCAAGTTGGAAGAACTCTCTGGTCTGAGTGCTGAGGAGGCGAAGGCTCGTCTGGTAGAGGCGATGAAGGATGAGGCTAAGACGGATGCCGCCAGTTATATCAATGAGATCATGGACGAGGCGAAACTCAATGCGAATGCCCAGGCTAAGAAGATCGTCATCCAGACCATCCAGCGTGTTGCCACTGAGACTGCCATCGAGAACTCCGTGAGCGTCTTCCACATCGACAATGATGACGTGAAGGGACGTATCATCGGTCGTGAGGGTCGTAACATCCGTGCCCTTGAGGCTGCCTGCGGTGTGGAGATTGTCGTGGACGATACTCCTGAGGCAATCGTTATCTCTGCCTTCGATCCTATCCGTCGTGAGACCTGTCGTCTTGCCCTCCACCAGTTGGTGAGCGATGGCCGTATCCACCCAGCCCGTATCGAGGAGGTGGTTGCGAAGGTGAAGAAGCAGTTGGAGAACGAGGTTATCGAGACGGGTAAGCGCACCGCCATCGACTTAGGTATCCATGGTTTGCACCCAGAGTTGATTCGTATCATCGGTAAGATGAAATATCGTTCCTCTTATGGACAGAATCTGTTGCAGCATGCTCGTGAGACCGCTAACCTCTGTGCGGTCATGGCGGCGGAGTTGGGCTTGAACCCGAAGAAGGCAAAGCGTGCCGGTTTGTTGCACGATATAGGTAAGGTGCCCGATGAGGATACAGAGGATCCACACGCTATCTATGGTGCCAAGATCGCAGAGAAATTCAAGGAGAAGCCCGATATCTGTAATGCCATCGGTGCCCACCATGACGAGATGGAGATGCAGACGCTGCTGGCTCCTATCGTACAGATATGTGATGCTATCAGTGGTGCCCGTCCTGGTGCCCGTCGTGAGATTGTGGAGGCTTATATCAAGCGTCTGAACGACTTGGAGGCTATCGCTATGAGTTATCCTGGTGTTACCAAGACCTATGCTATCCAGGCTGGTCGTGAGTTACGTGTCATCGTCGGTGCCGATAAGATGGATGATGCCGAGACGGAGGCATTGAGTGGTGAGATCGCTACGAAGATTCAGAACGAGATGACGTATCCCGGACAGGTGAAGATCACCGTTATCCGAGAGACACGATCTGTGGCTTATGCGAAATAATAACCTCCCCTAAGTTAGGGGAGGCTGGGAGAGGTCTGAACAATCATGCTTCATGATAGTTTGTTCAGACCTTTTTTGTTTCCCCTAACTTAGGGGGAAAGAGTCCATGGGGTAGTGGACTCCCCATTTGTATCGCAGGTCGTCCATCAGTCTCATAATATATAAGGTCTCGTCAAGGGGCATGTAGGGTGTTTCCGTCAACCCGTTGTTGATAGCGTCCTTACAGGCAAGGAATTGGTATTCATACCCGGTATTCTGTTGGGGCACTTTGATCTCCTCCACGAAGACCCGGTCACGCTTGTATATCTTCACGCTCTGCGGGTTATTGATATTATCCACGATGAGGTAGCCCTCCGTTCCGCAGATCGTTCCCTGGTTGTCGTTCACACAGCATGCCGACGACTGGATATTCGCCATGATACCGCCCTCCATACGCCATGAGATGGTGTTGGTAAGGTCCATACCCGTGTCAGACTTCATACATTGTGACTCGATTTGTTCTATCTTGGCATCGCAGAACATACGGACGAAATTGATGCCATAGACACCAAGGTCAAGCAGTGCACCCCCGCAGAGGTCTGCACGCATGATGCGTGGCTTGTCACCCATACTGTAACCGATACTGCCTGTCAGCAGGCGTAATTCCCCCAGTCTGCCACTCTTGATGATGTCACGGATGGTCTTTACGATGGGCTGATAGCGTGTCCATATCGCCTCGGCAAGGAATACCTTCTGTTCACGGGCGGCATTCACCACGGCAAGACTCTGCTCATAGTTCGCCATGAAAGCCTTCTCCACCAGACAGGGCTTCCCTTTCCGAATAGCCTCCATCGTCACGTCGAAGTGATGGGAGTGGGGAGTACCTACATATACAAGGTCTATGTCCTCTGCGTCAAGCAGTTCTGTGTAGGAGCCATAGGCATGGGGAATCCCCCATTTCCGGGCAAACGCCTCAGCCTTCTCCATAGTTCGTGAGGCAACGGCATGGCAGGTGACACCTTCCATGTGTTGAATGGTCAATGCCGCTTTCTCGGCAATCCATCCTGTGGCAATGATGCCTACTCGTAAATCAGTCTGTTTCATCGTTTTAGTGTTTATTTGATACGCTTTAGGTAGTGTGTGGTGACCTCATCGCCACTGTGGCCTGCTACCATTTCTATCTTGTCGCGCGACTTGTTGGTCGTCACGGGAACGGAATCTCTCGTATGCTTTTCAACCGATTTACGCAGATTCTTTTTCGCCCTCTCTACGTCGATGTAGCGGCTGATTAAATGAATGACAGAATCCCGCATCTCAGGTCTGTAGGTGATATGCGACGAGTCCAACTGCACATCTACTGATGCGGGATTGTAAACCAAAACCAGCGTGTCGTTCTTGAGGTGCCATTTGCCGCCATAGATAATCGACACGATGACTTCGCCGCTCCAGACGGGATAGGCAACATGCTGTATCTGCTTCCTGCATAATGAGTCGTTCGCCATGAATTCGTAGCAAAAGTCATTCATTCCGCCCGCCTTGCGTTCCCATTTTCCTATCAAGTCGTTCTTGCTGATAGAGGAACCGCTTTGCTGACTGCTCTTGATGTATTCAGAGAGTTCCTCGTCGCTGATGTTCATGATGAATTTGTTGCGGTCGCTGATGTCCCTCCACCCTTGCGCATATTGGCGGTAGAACCTAACGCGGGCTGGGGAAAAGTCGACGTAGAACTTCACCGTGCGATCCTTCAGTTTCTCTTTCAGCACAGCAGCGTAGTCCAAGTCGTATCCATTAGTGCTGGAAGCATTGATCCTCATCTGGCATGCCTCATCGTAGGATATAGGGTACTTGACAGTTGGATCGGTGGTCAGCACAATTTCGGCTTCCTTTCGTTCTTGATAGAAACGCTCCATATTATCTATGAATGCCATATTGTCGAGATTGCTCCAGATGTCCTGACTGCTCTTGAAAATATTCTCCTTGGCATCGTCGAAGAAGGTGTGAATACCGGTGAAGTCGATGATCATTTCCATAGCCAGCACGAGCGTATCTTCCGATACTGACTCAATGCGGTCTATGTTCGCCAGGACATACTGCATGGCATTATTCCTTTCTTCTTCCTCGTCTGCCATCTCTTCCATTTGTTTGACACACACGTCGATGTCGTGAATCACCATCATGGCGGTCTGCCGCTGGGTGTCAGCCTTCATCTTACTGTCAATGAGTGCTGATGTTCCGAACGTCAGTATAATTGAAATGGTGGTGCCCAGTATGCTGGTAAGGAATCCTTTCCCCCAAGGGCTCTGAATCTTATTGATCTTGTGATGTATCATAGTTTTGTCGTTAATTTTTCCATTGTTCCTGCAAAGATAGGAATAATATATATTAATTCAAAGGTTTTGAGTGAAAAAGAATGTATTTTCTTTTGTACTTCCAAATGAATGATGTACCTTTGCAGCATCGTAGAAAAATACACGAACTATAAATTTTTAAAGCAATGAAAAAGACATTATTCTTTATCCTATGCTTGAGCCTCTCATGTGTCATCGGTGCTGCGCAAGAATTGCAGCCTAACAAAAAATGGGGAAAGCCGACCCAAGAGGAACTGACCATGACCCAATACGCAGCCGACCCGGATGCGGAGGCAGTGATATTATATAATAAGGTGGAGACCTATTATACCATACGGACTAATGGATTCCTGATAACTAATGAGGTGAAGTGTCGCATCAAGGTACTGAAACCTGATGGTAAGGATTGGGGAGACGTGAGTATCGGCTATAGGGATCATGAGACCAACCACGATATCAAGGAGAAAGTTGTTGGATTGAAAGGAACGTCCTATAATATGGAGAATGGCTCCGTCGTGAAAGCGAAGTTGGAGAGTTCGATGATTCATGAGGAGCGTCTGGACAAAGAAGATAAACAGATCAAGTTCAGCATGCCTAAAGTGCAGGTTGGCACGGTGATGGAGTATGAGTACAGAATAGAGAGTGAGATATTCTACGACTTGCGTGACTGGTATGCGCAAACCAGTATTCCAGTGCTCTATACAGAATACTCATTATCAGTACCTGAATGGTTTAGGTTCAGTATCGAGGAGAGTGGTGCCAATCATTTGGATAAAGAGCAGAGCAGCAGTTCCATCAATCTGGGTGGCGATATCATCCCGACTAAAGAATATACCTTTGTAGGGCAGAACTTGCCAGCACTGAAAGATGATGATTTTGTATGGCACGCGAGGGACTTCGGCAATAAAGTCACGCACGAACTGAGAGGCATCTATGTCCCTGGACAGGTGCATAAGAATTACACGACGAACTGGGAAGACATTGACAAGATCTTAGCAGACGACAATGAGTTCGGAGGCAGGTTGAAGAAGAGCAGTCCTCTCAAAGAAGAGATTGCAGCCTCAGACATTCCCTCCATTGCCGACAAGAAAACGAGGGCTCTCGCCGTCTTCCAGTTACTGAAGAAGAAAGTGCGCTGGAATGGAAATTATGCCTTCGAGGCAAAGTCCGCCTCAAAACTGCTGAAAGAGGGAACAGGTACGAATGCCGATATCAATTTCCTGTATATCAACATGCTTCGTGACGCAGGTATAGAGGCTGTTCCCGTTGTGCTTCGTAAGCGAAGCAACGGCAGACTGCCACTGACTCATGCCAGTATCAAATACCTGAGCACTTTTGTGGTAGGCATACAAGATACCGACTCTACGCTATGCTATATCGATGCCTCTGTCGAGGCACCCAGTATGAACATATTACCCCCAGTCCTGCTGGCAGAGCGTGCCCGCGTCTTCTCTCCCAAAGGACAAGGTGTTTGGGTCAACTTGCAGATGACAACAAATGGAAAAGCGAAGAGGGTGATTCAAGGAAAACTGGATAGCCAAGGTAAATTGACGGGACTGTGTAATAATGTCTACAGTGACGAAGAGGCAGCAAGGGTGTGTAAGAAATGGCGCGAGGCGACGGATAGTCTGTCTGTGATTAGTCGTATGAAGGAACGTGATGGTATTGATATTACAAAATACCAGCGGAAGAGTCTTGCCAACAAAGCGCTTACCGTTAGGGAATCGGTTGGCTTCACGAAACAATTCGATACGGCAGGCGACCAGATCTATCTGAATCCGCTTGTATTGATTCCTATGAAAGAGAACCCCTTCAAGTCAGAGAAGCGTGACTTGCCTGTGGAGTTCCCATATTGTCAGCAGGAGACACTCAATGTCATGATAGAACTGCCGGCAGGTTATCAGGTAGAGGACATGCCCAGTCCGATTGCGCTGGAGTTTGACGGCATGGCAGCACATGTTATCTGTAAGAAGAATGACAACCAACTGACTGTTCAGTATCGGATAGAAATTGCCAAACCGTTTTATGACCAGTCGCAGTATGCGGAACTGAGAAGTTTCTTTGATAAGTTGGTGGAGAGTTGTAACCAGATGCTGACGGTGAAAAAGATATGATGAAAAAGAGTTGGTTCTTTCTCCTGTTGCTCTGCTGTGGTGGCAATGGGTTTGCTCAGAATGTCATCGTGGAGAATTCACTGACTGAGACAAGATGTGAGAGTAAGACTCACATGACGACGCACTATCAAGAGACGAAAACCATTCTTAACGAACAGGGGGCGGATCATGCTAATTTCCTTTGCTCTTGTAATAAGCAGGAACGACTGACCTCTTTCCGTGGACAGGTTACAGACGCTTCTGGCAAAGTCATCCGTAAGATTAAGGAGAGTGAACTGCAACGGACGGAGTATTCACAGTATCTTGCCGTCGATGACTACAAGATGTTTTTCACCTATACACCTCCTGTCTATCCTGTGACGATCACCTATGAATGGACGATAGACTGTCACGATAACCTGATAGAGTTCCCTCCGTTCTGTCCGCAAACAGACTATGAGGTGGCAGTCAAGAAAGCCAACTACCAACTGACAGTACCTTCGGACATGGTGGTATGCCGTCAGACACAGAACATCCAGAAAAATGTCTCTGTGACAAGTGATGAGAAAGGACGTCGGGTGTTCTCCTTGGAACTCTCTGACTTACCCGCTATACAACAGGAACGTTTTGGTCGTACCCTCCGTGAGAGAATCCCTCTTGCCTTCTTTGTCCCGCAAGATTTCCAATACTACAAGACGGAAGGGAGTCTTGACACGTGGAATAGTTATGGCAAATGGCTGTATTCGTTGATGGAAGGACGTGATGCCCTACCAGAGACGCTGAAAGCAGAATTGCATCAGATGACCGACGGTCTCAAGACGGACAGGGAGAAAGTGGAGCGACTCTATCAATACTTAGGTAAGACCACACGCTATGTGGCTGTGTTCCTTGGCATAGGTGGTCTGCAACCTGCCTTGGCTAAAGATGTGTTCAAGAGTGGTTATGGCGACTGTAAAGGATTGAGCAACTTTATGCATGCGCTTCTGAAAGAGGTGGGGATAACCTCCTGTTATGCTACTATCAGTACCAAGAACCGCCACCTGTTCCGTGATTTTGCCAGTGTGGGACAGATGAACCATGCCGTCCTGCAAGTTCCACTTCCAGGCGATACCCTCTGGCTGGAATGTACCAACCCTTTGCTGCCCATGGGATATGTCCATGAGGATATCGCAGGTCATGATGCTATTCTCATCACTCTTGAAGGGGGGAAATTGGTAACTCTCCCTTGTTATGCTGACTCGACCAATTTCATGGGGAGTAGAATGAAGATACAGATTGATGCCCAAGGGAAAGCGACTATGGAGATGAGGCAAGTAGCAAAACTGCAACAGTATGAGAACGCTTTGCCACTATTGTATATGGGACAGGACGACAGAAAGCGCACACTACAGGAAATGCTGAGTATACCTCAAATGGAGTTAGGTGAGATAGATGTCAAGGGTGATGGCAAAGAGTTGCAAATCAATGTACCTTCTATGAAGAGTCAACGCTATGCCACCATCTCCGGACAACGTATGTTCATACCCGTTTGTCCTCTTCATAAAGGATATAGTATGTCGGAAGACGGCAAGGAGCGTACAGAGAATATCTATGTGACAACAGGTTATCAGGACAAAGATGAGATTGTCCTGTCTCTCCCAGAGGGGTATGCCATTGAGGCGATGCCTAAGGATTGTGTGATAGAGACATCCTTTGGTAAATACAGTTATCGCTTGAAGATTGATAAGGACGGACGACAGGTGACCATCCGCTATCGGTTGTTGTTAAAGTCTGGTGTCTACGATAAAGCCCAATACCATGACTTCGTCACTTTTATCAATCAGGTGGCAAGTGGCTATGCCCAGAAAATAGTATTAAAAAGGAATAGTAAACCAACGTGAGTCCGATCAAAGAATCCTCAAGGTACCGCCTGCCTTGAACGCAGTTCAAAGTACAACATTTCTCTCAAAAGACAAAATATTTGGGCAGGAAAGTGAATCAATGAGTCATCGACGAAGTCGCTTGCCAGAGCAAGAGTCCCCAGTTTTTGCAGGAGGAATGAATGAGAAGTAGAAGAAGAAAGACAGACGATTAAAACCAATAAAAAGAAATGATATGCAGACACATCTTTTAAAACTTGAACCACCTTACAGATTTGTTTTTGACGAAGAACACGGTCGGGTAGGTAAGGTGATTGCCGTCTTATTGAAAGAGACAAACGAAGAAGGGTACAGCAGGACCGTCTCTGTGCCCATAGTGGACATGGCTTTCACATGGGATGACACCGATTTAGCGGAATGTATGGTACTTTGCGATGAGTTTCACCAAAGTATCTCGTTTGAAACGTACATTTACTGCTTGATGACAGTAAGCGCGAGCAACTGGTTCCCTAACGGTTTTTTCTCTGTTTATAATTTCGGCAGCCAACTCAACGAATTAGGCATCAGAGTGCTGTTTCCCTGTGAGACCGAGATAGAAGGAAAAAAAGAGAGCCTGCTCGCCTGAGCAGGCTCTCTTTTTTATTTGTCACCTTACGCTGTCCATGAGAAGTGAACAATCCATGTCACCAAGAAGAACTTGATCACATTTATTTTTTATTCTTTCAAAGAATCTTTCGATTTTCTCAAATAACAAATATGTCATAATGATACGATCTGAATTACAAATTAAAAACAAAGGGGGAGGTTCCATTGATCAAAATGATTAGAAGAAGAACCGCACCCTCGATTCGCCAAGAGCACCGCAAAAATCTCTGCGAGACAGGCGACAAGGGGTGCTACAGAGGATATTAATTAACATCACAAAGTAATATAAAAAGGCAACAGGGCACCAATGAGCACACTGTTATCCTCATATTATGTGGCAGATCTCCAACATTAATATTTTTACCATTCCCATCTATACAGATGACCAAACCATGAATTATAAACTCTTTCATTTACATCGTTGCCAAATATCCCTTTCATGGCTTTATCTACCAACGACACTCCATCATCAATCAGTTTTCCTTGGAATCCACGAATCATAAAATAACTAGCCGCACCAACTTCTGTTACAAAGAGCCCAATTGCAACCCAAGCAGGTGCTCCTGTAGTAGTTGTTGTTAGTACGACATTCATGTTTGATATAGTCCCCTCTGTTGCATATGCAGCTCCCATTTGAGATTCCAAAGCACTTAATTCTACTAATTCTACTGCAGAGGCGAATCCTCCTGCTCCACCAGCCCCCCCTGTAACGGTTGCCGTCGTACTTGCTGCTGCAGTTGTGGCAACGGTGCTTCCTGCAGTTGTTGTAACAATCTTACCACCTAAAACTCCTAATTCCAAATTAAAAAGTTCCGATGATGTTGCATAAATTAAATCAATCAATTCGGGTGTCGCATATTCTACTCCTGCAATTGCTTCAGAAAACATTTTTCCTTCTGGGTCAATATTCATAATAGGATTATTGTCTGCATAAGGATAAAGGTTGGTGCTCCAGATGGGGTCTTCGCTGAGGAAGCGGCCGATGGTGGGGTCATAATGGCGGGCACGCATGTAGTAGAGGTGATCGTCCAAAACCATCACACCATATTTGCCAACATATTGGAAGGGGTTATAGTCGGTTTCCTCTTTCTGGATTACGTTGCCGAAATCGTCATACTGATACTTATGCGTGATATTACCATCATCATCGACGATGGCGACCACAGAGCCACGCATGTCGGTGACATAATAGTCCAATTCGCCATCAGGCGAGAATCGCGCCTCGAGACCCATTCCATAGATATAACTGCAACCCGACTTTGATTCGCTGATTACGTTGCCATACCCCAACGGATTGATGGTAAAATCTGTATCGCCATAACTTCGGATCATGCCCAATGGGTCATAGTTTATCTTCACTCCATCAGCATCTACCAATCGGTCCCTCTTGTTCCACTCGTAGGTTTCATCGCCACGCTTTGTTGTGTTTCCGTTGGCATCGTAGGTGAACGACAGATCACCAGCCTTCAAGATATGGTTGCCGTCATCGTATGAATAGTCTGTAGTGGCCGACTCCTCATACTTATTTTGGTATGGCTCAGTGACCGTTTGCTCAATAATGTTGCCGACCTTATCTAAAGCATAAGTATAGCAGGCCACAACGGTACCGCTGCTCAGTTTTGTGGTTTTGCTGGTCAGACGACCTATCGCATCGTAACCATATTCAGTGGTCATGCCATTGGGATACTCTACCCGATCGAGTTTGCTGTCCTTGCGATAGGTATAGGTGATACCCCCCCCTGTTTTACTGCCGTCACTACACACCATGTTCCACTGAACGGTCTTCATACGGTTTAAACCGTCGTAAGTATAAAACACCATGCTGCCATTGGGATAATCCACCTCCGTCACATTGTTGTTATTATCGTAGTAATACTTTACGGAGTTTGAACTACTACCACTATATTTCACTTTTGACGGGCGGTTGAATCCATCGTAGTCAAAAGTGATAGTGCTACTGCCATCAGAAACCGACGAGAGACGCATATTGTTGTCGTATGTGTATGAATTGACACCGTCGTTCGTAATGCGGCCGAGTTGATCATAGATGCGCTCCAATCGTGTGCCGTCGGGCTTGATATAGGCAGCGAGTGTCCCATCGCTATTATACCCATATTGTTTTGTTACCCCTGCAAATGATACCGATGTCAGCCAGTCGGTTGTGTTGTCGTAAGTCATAGTGGTCACACCGCCCTTGGCATTGGTGATGCTGGTCAAGTTGTTGTTCTTGTCGTAGACATAGTGTGTAACATGTCCCATGGGGTCTGTTTCACTCGTCAAGAAGTCGTTGTTGTTATAAACAAAACTACTGGTACGTCCAAGGGCATCGGTAACACTTGTCTGGCGGCTGGCATCATCGTAGACAGCAGAGGTTTGGAGTCCGAGGACAGGCAGTATGGTTTTTATCAGATTGCCGTATTTGTTATAGTCAAACTGTGTCTTGACACCCATGGCGTTTGTTATTTCCATAATCAGTCCCTTGCTGTCGACGGTGAAACTTTCCGTCACCTCTTCTGGAGCCGAGACACTGGTCAGGTTGCCTTTGGCGTCGTAACTATATGTCGTAGTATTGCCATTCGGGTCGGTGATACTGGTCAGATTGTTCATTTCGTCGTATGTCATCGATGTGGTCAGCGTGCCATTACCACTTACCGTCATGCTCGTCACGTTACCCTTTGCATCATAACTGATATTGCTGATATTTGTCTTGTTGCTTTGCAGAGCCGTGGGTAGTTCCTGATGCTCCTCTATGCCGTAGGTGCCTTTGATAAACATTCCTTGAGCCCCAGTCAGACTTGTCATAGCGTTATTTTCATTGAAACTAAAATCGTATGTCAATGCCCCAGATTCCCGCTCCACGTTAACCTGCGACTTTGTAGAGATACTGTTGCTGTAACTGGCCGCCACACTGACGCTGGTCTTCGTTGCCGGCACGCCGTTTTGGCCACTCACTGTATTCTTCAGACGGCAATTGGCATCATACTCGTTCTCTACATAGTTGCCCTTTGGCAGTTGGATGCGGGCGAGCAACTTCGATGTTCCTGTCTTCGTCAGGTCGGCATACTCATAAGTTGTCGTGTTGCCATCGGCATCCGTAAAACTCTTTAATTGTTTTTTGCCAGTCTGCTTGTTATCAAAGTATTCAAACTTAATAATACGATTCAACGGATCTCTCACCCCTGTAAGCAGATCTGTGCCGCTCAGATAGGAGAAATCCAGAGAACGTTGTCCGTCACTCACGTTACTAATGCGCTTTGAGCCATTCTGTCCGTTTTCGTAGTTGATGGTCAGCGTATTGCCATTACGGTCCTTTATACTGGAGAGATAGAATACTGCGGTTCCTGAACCACCCTGTTTGCTGAAGAGATATTCCACTTGTTTCTTAGACTTGATGGTCAGTTCATCACCGCCATCATAAATCATCTCGTCATAGACACCCATAGACTCAGGCACAAGTTTACTGCCATTCGACTTATACACGTTGATGTCACCACCGCCCCAGTGTACAATCACACGCAGACCATTGTCTTCAGTATCCTTCTGATAGTCACCCACCACGGTGATAAAAGAGTGGTAGTTGTGGCTCCATCCATCCCCAAGAGGCTGATAACTGTCATTCTCCTCTGTTTTCGACTTATCGCCGAAAAACACACTGGGCAAAGTAGTATTATATGAATTATACGTATGCGTGAAAGCCAGAGGCACCACGCCATTGAGTGCAAAACTGGTCTTTGTGTAGTGCTGGAAGTTACCCATCTGCATGCCTAATCCCAGTGAGATAGTTGCCAGTGTTGTGTTCAGAGGTTCGAAATAGTCTGCTGTCTGCGGATTAGGATCATCTATTTCCCCCGCCTCAACCTTTTGTATGATACGGGTCAGCATTACGAATGCCTCACCACGCAGACAGTCGTCATAAGGACGGAATTCGGCATTGTTTGTCGTAATAATACCTAATGCAGCGGCTCTACGGATATATCCCATCTTGACAGAATCATTGGCGGCAAGAGCCACAACGTTCTCATCATTTGGAAAAGGATTGTCAGAACCATTTAAGTCTGGACGAATGTTAAAAGTCTCCATTAGGACTTTCAAGGTATGAACTCTGGATATGGCATCATCTGGAACAAAATTCAGCCGATTACGGTCAAAGGGAGATACACCATCACCATATTCCAAGTAGAGAAGAGCGCGGGCCGCCTGATAATAATACTCATTATCAGTAGTCTTCGTGGCGATATCCTCATAGACGGTTGGGTAAAAATCTGATGCTACAGTCGCTGGCATTTCCCTGCCGTTTAACAGATATACGCCTCTGAATGCAATCTTAGCTAAATGAGAGCGTTTCAGTACTCCCTCAACATCTGTCTTCCCATCCTCCTTTGAGCCATTCAGGACAGAGCGTTCGCACAGAAAAAAAGTAGCTGCATAATAGTCGCTGGATGTCGGCACGTCTGAAAGGTCGCAGTCGCCTGCCGGAGGAGTCCCAGCGGTAGTAAAATGCCATACAGGACTGACTTGCTCTAAATTCCAGGTTGAACTTGAATACTCCATCACTCGCCAATAATAGACAGTACCAGGTTTATCGGCGTTTATGTTAACACTATATACCCGATCTGAAGTGCGTATAGACTTCTTTGATGAAAAATCTGGTTTTGTACTATATTGAACTTCATAAATACCTGTACCATAGTAATCGTCACTTGTATTGCACGACACATATACCGAGCCAACTTGAATGTCAGTGGCACCATCCGCTGGACTCGGACTATGCAATACGTAATCTTGTGCCATCAAGACTTGTGTGAGGCAAAGGCAAATTAAAATAATATAATAGCGAAAATAATGGTTCATAATAAAAGAATGTTTTATTGTTTCAAAATAATGTTCACAATCTGAATGATGTCGGCAATGTTAATAACGTTGTCTTTATTGACATCAGCCGACTGTTCACAGAAATTAGTAGAGGGCTTACCCATGATATAGTTGACCATTTCCACGATATCAGTTACATCTACCTTTCCATCGCTATTGACATCTCCTGCCTTTTTTACAGCAGATGCCTTAAAAATCTTAGAAAGGCGGTTGCCAAGTTCATCGTAAGTGTAAAACGTCTCTCCTACTGGTGACACTACA
>Ga0247611_10007774_pt1 | contig 13351 bp, 9 predicted proteins | sample 177DNAGHGhighgp2_FD_192422 | JGI IMG/M metagenome (GOLD analysis project Ga0247611, IMG submission 192422) | Sheep rumen microbial communities from Palmerston North, Manawatu-Wanganui, New Zealand - 1770 DNA GHGhigh gp2 | ecosystem: Host-associated > Mammals > Digestive system > Stomach > Rumen ... | reverse complement strand
TGTTTTGAGCAATTCAAAATTTTGTTCTCGCAAATATCTTTACATTACGTTTGATTTGCTTAAGCATCGTCTAAAGCAAAACAGGTAAGCTTTTTGTCTCGTCAGGGGCTTCTCGCCCCCTTGGCGACGCCGCCCCCCCGATGTTTTTCATGATATTTATTTACAGAATTGACATTTTACCCTGCAAATTGAGCCATACGCCTAAAATTTAGACCTTTCAGGGTACAATTCACCCCTATATATTCTTTAATTCCTTAAGTCAGAACTCTCGTTTTCGTTTTAGTTATAGTTTTCGTCTTCGTCTTCGTTTTCTTCAAGAAACAGCCGTTAAGTTTCTACCCACGTTTCCTGGCTTCTTCGACGTCCGGCACCCGTTCCGTGAAGAGGCGATGCAGTCCCTGCTAGTAGGCCTGCAGGGCTTCATGACCTTTAAGAGTAATGCGACAGACGGAGCGTGACGAAGGACCCGAACCGCTCCTGTCGGCACTCAGGTAGCCGGCATCCTTCAGCGTGGCAATCTGTACGCTCAGGTTTCCACGTGTGGCACCAGTGATCTCGCACAGATACATGAAGTTGGCACTCTCCAGGCAGTCGAGAGCTACCATAATCTTCAGGCGCAGCTCGTTGTGCAGCAAAGGATTGATCACAGCAAACTTAAATGGTTTCATAATAATTCCTTACAAATTGTTTAAACAGATGTCCGGGGATAATCAGGCCTACGACGGCTATCAACGAGGCTACGAAGAGCTGCCACGGCCAGAGGTCGCCCTGCAGAAAAAGCGGCACGATGGAGAGCAGCGAGGCTATGATGTCGCAGATGGTCTTGGGACGGAATTTCAGGATGATGCCCGTCATGAAACAGCCGATGCCGATGAGCAGGCCCTGATAGGCGCAGTAGCACTGTTCGAAGAGGCCGGCAAAACCGATCGACACGCTTCCCACAGCGCTGATACCGCCGATGAAGATTCACATCATCAGGATGACGTTCTCATCGAGGGTGCGACGGCGAGTGCGTTCGTAATCTTTCTTGAGGAAGTACGCCATCAGCGGCGCACCGAAGAGCGGTATGCCCACCCAAAGCCACGTACACCAGTTCTCGTGCCACACGATCAGCGCCAAAAACTCCAGGAAGAGGATGACGGCCGTAGGATAGCCCCACGACAAGAAAAGATTCTCGCCCGTGACATCCTTGCGGGACATCACCTCAGCACGCATCTTCCTGATGATTTCCAGTTCCTGATAGTCCATAAGCCACGACAATAATAATGTTTATTTTCTAAACATATAACGCCATGGTCTATTATTTAAACATTATTAAGAAAAGGAGGAATTTTATTCCAAGGGTATTTCGGGGTGCTGCACGGCCAGCGGCAGATCTTTCTGCGAGAGGTAGAACATATAGAGGATGACGGGCTTCGTGCCTCGATTCTCGCCGTGGTGAACGGTGTTCACCATCTCGACGACGGCCTCACCCTCATGCACGACCTTTTCCTGTCCGTCCACTCCGATGATGGTTAGTTCGCCCTGCACCAGGATGCCATAGTTCATCACGGGATGATGGTGCCATCCCAGCTTCTTGCCGGCGGGGAACACGTATTTCACGGCCACCAGTTCAGGCCGTCCCTGGAAATAGTCGGGCAGCTCCACGCCGTCCCAGCTCTGGCTGGTGCGAATCAGTTCGGTGGACTGTACGGAGGTCACCTCGGCCTCCTCGGCCGGAGCGCAGCAGTTGTCGCAGGAAGCGCAGCAGTTGTCGCAGGAAGCGCAGCAGTTGTCACCAGAATCGCTGCATTTGTCGCAGGTTACCACGTCAGTGGTTTCCCCGCTGGTAGCGCACGCCTTGTCACAGCATTTTGTTACAGCCACCGTGCAGCAGACGATGATGGCGATGGCAATCAGATAATAGAAAATCTTTTTCATTGAGTTGAGTTTTGAGGTTTTGAGGTTTTTAAATCGTGAATTATTTAGTGCCGCCACCAAGAGCGATGTAGAGCTCAATGACGGCCTGTGCGCCGTCGTACATATTCATGGCTTCGTTGAGCTGCGACTGCAGCAGAGACTCCTGCGCGGTGAGCACTTCGAGGTAACTGGCCTTGCCGTTGTTCATCAGCTCGTGAGTGCCCATGTAGGCATCATGGAGCAGTTCCACCTGCCGATGGTAGTAGGCGTGCTTCTCGCGGGCATCCTGGCAGTCGGCCATGGCCTCATTGACTTCGTTGCCGGCTTTGATGACGGCCTGCACGTATTGCTTCTTCAGGTCTTCCTCAGTGAGCTGGGAAATCTTGTAGTTGGCCTTCAGTTTTCCACGCGCAAAGATAGGTTGCATGAGCTGGCCCACGAAGTTGAGCAGCAGCTTGCCGGGATCTGTCACGATGCCGCCTCCGGAATTCGTCCAACCAAGGGTGCCGCTGAGTGTGAGGCTTGGGAAGAAGGCAGCACGGGCGGCCTGAGTATTGTAGAACGCTTCTTCCATGGCGAACGTGGCCAAGCGAAGGTCAGGGCGCAGCTCGAGCATGGCTGCCGGTACACCAATCTTCAGAAAACGGGTGTCGAACATATTGCCATTTGACTCGCTGCTGTACAAAGGCGATGCGCCCCATTTGCTGCGACTGATGTGCTGCGGGGTGATGGCGAGCAGCACACATATATTGTTCTCCACGGCGCGGATGTACCGGCGCGTTTCCACAATCTGCGTCTTCACTTCGAGGTAGGACGACTCCATCTGGTTAACGGCTGTGCTGAAAGTCTTGCCGTTCTCCCACAGCGACTTCTGGGTCTGCAGGGAGGTGTTCCAGAGGCTGTCGGTCTGCTGGAGGATATCGAGCTGGAGGTCGAGCACCTGAAGCAGAAAGTACTGCTGTGCGACAGCGCTGATGAGGTTGCTGCGCACAGCTTCCTCCCGCATCTGGGACTGAAAGAGCACAGCCTGTGCCGCACGCTTGCGGTTGGTGATACCACCGAACAGGTCGATATCGACGGACAGCTGCAGCGGCAAGTCGTAGGCTTTCGCCCAGGGATTGTTGCCGAATTTCGTCACGGAGCCCTGCGGCGCGAGATAGAGCGACGGCAGGTAAGCCATCTTGGCCGTCTTCAGCGCGGCCTCGCTCTTCTCCACGGCGATGCGGGCAGAGTTCAAGTCGGTGTTGTTGGCCAGCGCCTGCTCTATGAGCTGTTGCAGCTGCGGGTCGGTGAAGAACTCGCGCCATGACAACCTGGCGATGGAGGAGTTGGTCTCGGCGGGAAAACCGCCGAGCACACTGCCATTGGTAGTGGTGCCGGATGCGCCGAGGGGGTGGCCTTGGGCATCGGTGCCGAAAAGTTCGGCGGGCGTCTCCGTCTGCTGTTCGTATTTCCGAAACAGGCCACAGCTCGCGAGCAGGAGGCTCACGGCTGCAACGAGGATGATATTCTTGAATTTCATATTCTTTCGGGATTTCGATATTACGTTATTACGATATCACGTTATGCCGTGGCGACTTCACTTTTGCCCTCACTACCTTGGAACTTCTCGTGCAGCGTCTGGAACACGATGAAGAAGGCGGGGACGACGAAGAGCAAGGCAATGGTACCGATGCTCATACCGCCGATGACACCGAGGGCCAGGGCGCGGTTGCCGTTGGCACCGGCACCTCCCGCAATCACGAGGGGAATCATACCGATGATCATCGTGAGCACCGTCATCAGGATGGGGCGCAGACGCTCCTTGCAAGCCTCGAAGGCTGCATCCTTGATGCTCAGGCCCTGGGCTCGACGCTCGGAGGCGAACTCAGTAATCAGGATGGCCGTCTTCGCCAGCAGACCTATCAGCATGATCACACCCGTCTGAAGGTAAATATTGTTGTCCATGCCGGGCAGGCCCTGCGTGTAGCCAAGATAAGCAAACACGAAGGCACCCATCAGTCCGAAAGGCACACTGAACAACACGGCCCACGGCGTAAACCACGAGTTGTAGAGCGAGGCCAGAATGAGGTAGATCAGGATGGCGCAGATGACGTAGATGAGCGCTGTGGCATTGGACCCAGCCGTCTCCTCCAACTCACGCGACATGCCGCTGTACTCATAAGAAGCGGAACTGGGCATCTCCTCCTTAAACACCTCGGCGATGACTCGGTGAACGTCGCCCTCGGTATAGCCGCTGCCTGGTTTCGCATAGCAGCTGATACTCTGGAAGAGGTTGAAGTGCTCGATATTGGCGGGACCGACAATCTGCTTCAGCGAGACGAACTGGGAGATGGGCGCCATCTGTCCGCCTTTCACCTGCATGAAAATGTTCTGCAGCGACTGCGGGTCGAGGCGGTACTCGGGCGCAGCAGCAGCCATGATGCGATAGACCTTACCGAACTGGTTGAAGTTACCGATGTAAGCGCCGCCGCAGTAGGCACCCAGCGTGTTGAGCACATCGGCCGGCGACACTCCAGCACGGTCGCATTGGGCAGCGTCCACGTCCACCTGATACTTCGGGAATCGCTCGGAATAGGTGGAGATGGCAGAGGCTATTTCCGGTCGCTCGGACAACTTGGCCAGGAAGTGCTCGGTCTGACGGGCAAACTCCGACAGGTTGCCGTCCGTGGGGTCTTCGACAGAAAAACCGATATCGTTGCTGGTACCGTAGCCGGGAATCTGAGGCATCTCAAAAGGAACCACCATGAGGTTCTTGATGTCCTGACAGTCATAGTAGAAACGCGCTGCGACGAGGGCCAGCAGATGGTTCATTCCCGATCGGTCGTCCCAGTTCTTCAGACGCACCACCATCGTGGCATAGTTAGAACCGGCACCCGACAGCATACCATAGCCACATGAAGTGGAGAAGCTCTCGAGTTCGGGAATCTTCTTCACCTTCTCCTCCACCTGCTTCACCATCTCGCGGGTCTGTGCCAGTGTGGTACCCTCCGGGGCTGCAATCTCAACGAGGAATACGCCCTGATCTTCCTGGGGAACGAGACCCGAGGGAAGGCTCTTCATGAAGAACCACAGCAGCACACCGGCCAGCGCCAGGAGAATCCACGCGATGACGGGACGCTTGATGAACTTCTGGACTGCTTTGCTGTATTTGTTGTAGATGGCGTTGTAGCTGACAGTGTAGGCCTTCTTCGTGTAGTAGGTCAGACCCTTGCCTTCCTTTCCTCCTTCGGTCACACGCATCATGATGCCACAAAGGGCGGGACAGAGTGTCAGCGCCGAAATGCAGGACAGACCCACAGACGAGGCTATCGTCACACCAAACTGGGTGAAGAACGTGCCCGAGGTACCCGGCATGAACATCACGGGGACGAACACCGCCATAAATACTAAGGTACAGGAGACGACGGCCACCGACACCTCGTTCATGGCTTGGCGTGTGGCCTCGCGAGCATCGCTGATGCCATTCTCCATCTTTGCCATGACCGCTTCCACCACCACGATGGCGTCGTCCACTACCGTTCCGATGGCCAGCACGAGAGCGAACAGCGTCAGTATGTTCAGCGAGAAACCTGCCATCTTCACAATGGCGAAGGTTCCCAACAGCGACACGATGATGGAGATGGACGGGATGATGGTTGCCTTGAAGTTCTGGAGGAAGATGAACACCACCAGCACCACCAGAATGATGGCGATGACCAGCGTCTCCACCACATTGTGGAAGGCAGCGAAGAGGAAGTCGTCGCTGGTCATCATGGTCACAAATTCCAGACCGGCAGGCATATTAGCCTTCACCTCCTCAAAAGTCTTGTTGATGCGGGCGTTCACCTCTGTGGCGTTGGCACCCGGAGCGGCAAAGACCATGAAGAGTGCGCCCGGGCTGTCCTGGATATTCGAGGAGAAGTTGTAGCTCATGGCACCTATCTTCACCTCGGCCACGTCGCTCAGGTGCAACATGCCGCCTCCGTCGGTGCGCAGCACGATTTCGTTGAACTCCTCGACACTCTTCAACGTACCCTTGTACTGCATGGAATACTGGTAGGAGTTTTCGGACTGCTCGCCCAGTGAACCTACAGCAGCGACAAAGCTCTGTCCGCCGATGGCCGCAAAAATGTCGTTAGGCGTCAGACCATACTGTGCCATCACATCGGGCTTCAGCCAGATGCGCAGGGCGTAGGTGTTACCCAGGCTCTGTACGTTGCCCACACCGGTGATACGCATCAGCCTCGGCTTCACGTTGATATCGACGTAGTTCGAGACAAAGTCGCCGTCGTACTTGCCGTCGGCACTCTTCACGGCAAAGATGCGCAGGATGTTGTTCTGTCGTTTTTCCACCGTCACACCGACCTTGTTGACATCTGCGGGCAGCAAGGCCTGGGTGCGGGTCACACGGTTCTGCACGTTCACCGTAGCCATATCAGGATCTGTGCCCTGCTTGAAGTAAACAGAAATTTCCGCACTACCGTCAGAGGCAGCCTTCGAGGTCATGTAGGTCATGTCAGGCACACCGTTGATGGCCTCTTCCAGAGGCTGAATGACTGACTTCATCACCGTCTTCTCATCGGCACCGGAGTAGCTGGTGGAGACCTGTACAGTGGGCGGTGCGATATCCGGATATTGCTCTACGGGCAGCGTGCTCATCGAAATGTAGCCCACCAGCGCTATCACAATCGAGATGGCACACGCCATTACATATTTGTTGATAAATATATTGTTCTTCATAATTGTGAATTATGAATTATGCATTATGCATTGTGAATTATGCATTGTGAATTGTGAATTATGAATTATGCATTGTGCATCATGAATTACCGCTTTTCCCTTCTTCAGGAAAGAGCACCTGCTGTCCCTCGGTCACATTGTTAGCACCGGTGGTCACGATCTGATCGCCGGGTTTCAGGCCGCTGGTGATGATGAAGTCCATTCCGTTGCCAGTATCTTCCGTCTGCACGTCAACAGCGGTGGCTGTGCTGTCCGGCTGTACCTTATAGACCAGCGACTTGTCCTGCAGGCGCACCACAGCATTCTGTGGAATGACAATCACGTCTTTTTCAGCGAAAGGCATGACGATGGTGCCCTGAATACCGGAATAGAGATGTCCGTCGGGATTGGGAAACAGGACCTTGCAGGTCAGTGAGCCCGTGGCGGCATTCACGACCCCCGTCAGGCTGACGACCCGTCCTTTGTGAGGGAACTCCGTACCGTTCTTCATGATGAACGTTGCCTCGGGCAGCGCGGCAATATATTTTTCCACATCGCTGGCATTCATGCCTTCCTGGACCATGGCTTCGACAATGGCCTCCGTCACCGAGAACTCAGCATACATCGTGGTGTTGCCGCTGAGCATGGTCAGCTGTGTCATGGGCGACACCTGGTCACCGACACGGACGGGAATCTCTCCGATGACGCCTGTCACGGAAGCCTTGATGGTGCAGAAGCCGAGTTCCACCTTTGCACGGTTCACCACGGCGCGTGCCTGGGCTACTGCCGCCTGAGCCTGCTTGTAGAGGTTCTCGGAGTTGCTCAGCATATAGCTGCTGACGATCTTCTTCTCGAACAGGTTCTTGTTGGATTCATACTCCAGCTTGGCCGAGTTCTCCTGCGCCAAGGCAGCTTGCAAGTTGGCCTGAGCCGCCTCCAGTTCCAGCTGGGCATTGCGTGAGTCGATGATGAAGAGAGTCTGTCCACGCTTCACCGTTTCGCCTTCGGCGACGCAGATCTTCATCAGCTGACCGCTGACCTGGGGTGTCACCGTCACGTCGTTTTGGCCTCTCATGATGGCACTGAACTTATAGGGCAGTTCGATGTCTGATTTCACCACTTTCATGGTCTCAAACGACGACTGTGTCTCCTTGGGCATGTCTATGCCGCATGACACCAGTCCGACTAAGGTACCGAGCAACAAGGTACTTTTAATTGATTTCATTTTCATTGTTATTTGTATTTTTGACTGTGAATGCGCCGCAAAGATACAATATTTATTGGAAACGTGCTGCACTTTGGTGAAAAAATGTCAAAAAAAACGGGTGAAGATGCACTTTTTCATCATCTTCACCCGCTGGAATTCTTACAATCGGCATCACCATGCTCCATTGCAGACGTCTTAGAGCGACAGGAAAGGGAGCAATACTACCAGTTGAATGCTTCGGGGGCAGGTTCCACCTCGATGGTGAGTTCCTTGCCGGCAGCCAGGTCGCTGTGGTTGACGAACCAACCCTTCAGGGGCTTGCCACCGACGAGTATGCGGCGTATCTTAGTGCCCTCGCCACGGCGGACAATGGTGAACGTCTTGCCCGCGTGAGGCAGGTCAAACTCCACGCGCTCGAACAGAGGCACAGAGACGATGTACTCTGGGTCGGCAGGTGAGTAGGTGTATATGCCAAGGGCTGTGAGCGCATACCACGACGACATCTCGCCGCCGTCGTCCATGCCGGGCAGTGCCAGGTGCTCAGGTCCGCGGCCGTAGTATTCGTTCAGTATCTTGTTGATGACCTGCTGGCTCTTCTCCTGACGGTCGGCGAAATAATAGGTGAAGGGTATGGTGTGGCCGGGCTGGTTGCCCTGGCAGTAGTTGCCGATGAAGCCGGAGAAGTTGTCGGCCTCGTAGTCGCGATAAGGCTCGGTGAAAAGCGAATCGAGCTTCTGCTCCACAGCCTGCTTCGACGGATAAAGACCGACGATGCCTTCGGGGTCGTGAGGGGCGTAGAAGAGTGAGTTCCAGCCGTTGGCCTCGCGGTAATGGTAGGCATAGTAGGGATAATAGGGGTCGAAGTCCTTGATGAAGGAGCCGTCGGCGATGCGTCCGCGCATGAAGCCCGTCTCGGGGTCGTAGACATTGCGGTAGTTCTTGGCGCGCTCCATAAGCAGCTTCTCGTTTTTCTTGTCCTTCAGTTCACGGGCTACGAGCGCTACGGCATAGTCGTCGTAGGCGTACTCCAGCGTCTTCGTCACGGCAGCCTTGTACTCATCCCACGTCGGCACGTTGAAGGTGTCCTTCTCTGCAATCCATCCCTGTTTCATGTATTCCTCGAGATAGGGCCTGCCTCCGCGACCGGGCACGGTAGCATTCTTGAGGATAAGCTTGTAGGCGCGTTGCAGGTCGAAGGTGTGGAGGCCGCGGAGCCATGCGCCTGAGATGAATGTGGAGGCGTGGTCGCCATGGAAATAGGTAGGCATGTAGCCACCCTGCTTCTCGCCGCGGTCGATGGACGACTTGATGACATCCGTAGCTACCTGCGGATTGAGGATGGTGAGCAGCGTGAGCTGGTTGCGCGCCTCATCCCAGAAGGCGGGGTTGGTGTAGTAAAGGAAGGAGGTGTCCTTGATGACCTGTCCGCGTTCGTCGCGGTACTCGCCGTTGACGTCGCTGCGCAGCGAGGGCCAGAGGAAGGCGCGGTAGAGTGTAGAGTAAAGCATGTTCTTCTGCCCATCAGTACCGCCGCTGACTCGCACGTGCCCCAGCAACGTATCCCATTGTCTATCGGCCTCGCGCCGCACCTGTTCGAAGCCCTTATCGGCCAGTTCCGCCTCCAGGTTCAGCCGCGCATTCTCCTGCGAGGTAAACGACAGGCCTACCTTCACCTCTAATGGCGTAGCGCCACGGCTGTCCTTGAACGTCACCACGCTCACGGGGTCGCTGAACTCCCGTTCCTGGCGCACTTCGTCGATGTCGTAGTTGGTCACGGCATAGAAGAAGACGCCATCCTGACGACCTTGGAATGAGCGCTGCCCGACCTGTGTCACTTCCCTGCGGCGTGGACGTCCGTTGGCACGGGTGATGTCGATGAGCAGCAGCTTCTCGTCCTCGGGACGGAAGGTGTAGCGGTGGTAGCCGCAACGAGGCGTCACGGTCAGTTCGGCGTTCACCTTGTAGCGCTCGAGATAAACCTGATAGTAGCCTGGCCGTGCCGTCTCGCGCTCGTGGCTGTAGTATGAGGCATAGCTGTCGGCACGATAGAACCCAGCCTTCGTCACAGGCAGCATAGGCACGTTGAGCAGATTCCAGTGCCCCATCGCCGTGTGAGCAAAGCCGTAGATATTGCGGTCCTCGTACTGATAGCCGCCGCCGGAGCCATACTTCGTGACAGGCGAGAGCTGCACCATTCCGTTGGGTGTGGTGGCGCCGGGGAAGGTCTCGCCGCCCCAGGGCCGCTTGTCGCGCACTTGAGTGAAGCCCAGATCCTCGGGCGTCCACAGGGTGGTGGTGCCCAATCGGGTATCTACGCGGTCAGTGATACTGCCAGCATAGGCAGGAAGCGAGAAGAAAATGAAGAATGAAGAATGAAAAATGAAGAATAAGAAATTGCGTTTCATTGTTATGAGGTTGTGAGGTTATGAGGTTATGAGGATTGAGGAATGCAATTAACGGATGTCGCCGACAAGCAGCAGCAAGTTGAGCAGTCTTTTCATATCTTTTTGGCTTTTCGCGTGCAAAAATAGCTAATTCCACGCAATATACGAAGAAAAGAGCCACAAAAAAATCAGTCCATATAACTATTCTATAATTATTTTGCAGGAATCCATACGAACCAAGAACAGCGACAACCGCTTTCCTGATCAAATGGATGTCCATACTCACCTTATTCTGAGGATACTCAAGGATGTACATCTTTCAACAAATTCATTAGAAGAAAAACGTATGATGCAGGTAAATGCCGCACCTGGTTTGGGAATGGCTGTCATTTGTACTCTTTCGTCACCTTTTCAGCCAAAAAGGCCAGCCGTCCAATCCATCTGATGATTCGCGACGCAGACATTTGAGCGTTCTATTGCTACCAAAAAGGTGAAGCAATTGCGCAAAAAAATAAGGATTTATTTGGTGGGTTTCGATAATAAGGTTACTTTTGTACCCGCAAATGCCGTGGAGCATTTTTATTATAAATAGGTATATGAAACGGATTATAGCATATCTCGAGTCCATCCCGTCGCTGCGCCGCCTGGGTATGGCGGTAGCACATTTTCTGAAGCACAACCTCATGAGTCACGCCTCAGCCCTGTGCTACTCCAGCATCCTCGGCGCCGTGCCCATCCTGGCCATCGTCATGGCCATCGCCCGCGGTTTCGGCTTCGGTCAGCTCATCGAGGAGAAGATCGCTAACATTGCTGCGCTGTCGTCCGAGATGGCAGAAACGGTGATGAGCTTCGTCAACAACTACCTCGAATATGCCCGCGGCGGCGTGTTCGTCGGCATTGGCCTGTTGCTGCTGTTCTACACGCTCTTCAACCTGACCTCGGACATCGAGACGGCATTCAACACGATCTGGGAAGTGAGGACATCACGGAATTTTTTTCGCCGTGCGGTGAGCTACGTCAGCGTGTTCTTCTTCCTGCCCGTCGTCATCATCATCACGTCGGGTCTGCAGCTCTTCCTCGCCGGCATCGCTCGTTTCCTCCCGGACTACGAATTTGTGAGCCACGGCTTCCAGCTGTTGATGCAACTGCTACCCTATGCTTTGTCGGGCGTAGCCTTCATCTTCCTCTACAAGCTGATGCCCAACACCGAGGTTCATTGGCGTGCGACGATTGTCCCGGGTTTCCTCGCCGGTGCCGCCTTCCAGGGTCTGCAATGGGTGTATATCTATTCGCAGGTGTGGCTGTCGAGCTACAACGCCATCTACGGCACTTTCGCGGCAATCCCCTTGTTCATGCTTATCGTACAGCTCTCGTGGACCATCGTCCTTTTCGGCGGTGCCCTCTCCTACGTCCATCAGCACGAGGCAGACCTATTGGCCGCAAAGCAGAAGCCGGCATCGGCCAAGCCCATCGATGCGGAGAAGGCAGACGAGACCATCGCCCGCATCAAGGATCTCATTGCAGCATACGAAAAAGGCTGTGTCGTTAAATAATGACACAGCCTCTTGGTTCTCTTCATTGCGAAGTGACTCCGGCGGGATTCTAACCCGCGACCTTCGGAACCGGAATCCGACGCTCTATACAGCTAAGCTACGGAGCCATAGGCAAAGGCCGGAACAACGTTGGCGCAGTCCTCACCAGCCGTTTGCGGCTGCAAAGGTACGCTTTTCTTCTGACGCGACCAAGTTTTTGGCGATTTTTTGATTTAATGAACGTCGATTCCGTCGAAATAGAGTTCTGAGATCACAGGCGCGTCCTGCTTTTTGCCAGGATAAGTCTCTAAGATCTCGAAGCGCAGCGTCCAGTTCGGAGCCTCAGCATCGTGGAAACCTACGATGCCCACGTTGAAGCACTGGAGCGTGCGACTGTCCTGCAAGGCCAGCAGGGCGTAGGGTTTGTTGTTGATATACATCTTGATCATCTTCACACGCGCAGAAGCCTGCCAGGCCTCGTCGCTCACGACGTCGCCATTGAGAATCTTCACCGTTGTGATACGCGGACAGGAGCCAGCGAAATGATAGACGAGGCTCTCGCCAATGCCCTTGCCCTCGGGTGCCCACACCTGTTCATGGCTGAAATCGTGGGCATGGCCGGCATCGTACGTCGAATCGGCATCCTGGCGACAGCTGGAAGCCGTGACCTGCAACACCTCGCCACCACAGTACCAACTGCAATGACCGCTGTAGAGATCGTCGAAGATGCCGCATCCTAAGTACTTGATGGAATCCTCATCGCTCATCTCCACCTCCTCGCCCATGTCCTCCATTTCCTCGAGCTTCGACCATTCGTCGAGGGAGATGGTGGGCATCGGCGTCACGCTCTCGGGCGTCACGGCACGCAGGGCGAAGGTATCGACGAGGACATAGCGCTCGACGTGGTTCTCGTACTCCTCAGTCCATTCGTCGAACGACGATTCGGTGATGACGACGGACTTCATCCCCTCCCACGTCTCGATGCTCGGATCGTCGTAAACATTCGACCCAAAGGAATTGGAGAGAGCAAACTGTCCGTCGCCGACGTAAGTGACGAAGAAGAAGCTGTTGCCAACGGCATTGCCGCCGCAGGCCTGCACGTTGGTCACCAAGGCGTCAGTCTGTCCGTCGCCGTTGAAATCCTCCTGCGCCGTGAGCAGCATACATTCTGCAGCCGCAGGTTCCGTGTTGATCCAATAGCGCTCGGTGCTATCGACAAGGCCGAACAGGGAATCGAGAAACAGACGCCCGTTGCTGTTCACGCCGACGTAGCTCACTACTGACGGTACCTTCGTGGTACTGCCAGTACAGGCTACAAACGAGGTAGCGGCCACGCAGACCACTGCCACCATCACGGAAGCCAATCCGTGGGAAAAGGATAATTGGGTAGGTTTCATAACGAAAACGAAGACAAAAACGAAAACGAAAACGAAGAGGATTGAGGAATTCAGTAGCTACAGGAAGAACAACGCCACGCCGGCTACAGCGATGAGGGCACCGAGGACTTCACGCGCCGTGATGCGCTGATGGAAGAGCCAGCGCGAGGGCAGCAGGATGAAGACGGGCGTCAAGGCCATGAGCGTGGAGGCGATGCCGGCCGGAGCCAGCTGCACGGCCAACAAGGAGAG
>Ga0247611_10007773_pt1 | contig 13351 bp, 10 predicted proteins | sample 177DNAGHGhighgp2_FD_192422 | JGI IMG/M metagenome (GOLD analysis project Ga0247611, IMG submission 192422) | Sheep rumen microbial communities from Palmerston North, Manawatu-Wanganui, New Zealand - 1770 DNA GHGhigh gp2 | ecosystem: Host-associated > Mammals > Digestive system > Stomach > Rumen... | reverse complement strand
GAATGTCGTTCAAGTGCTCTACCAACTGAGCTAATCGCCCTATTATTATCTGAATTATTTAATAACAGGTTTGCTGAAGTGGTGCATCAATTTGCCGATACCGTTTCTCATTCTGACAAAGGCATTTGGTTTTTTCGCACTTTGGTACATATCAGTAGCTAAATTTTTGCTTTGAAAACCCTGCTTTACTTCATTTTCAAGCATTCCGTTCGGTACTTCCTGTAAAACAGGTTCCGGCACTATACTGTTACTGTTGATTTTAATTGTGTCACCTATTGTGCCTACAGGTAATTCTGATAATCCAAAAATTCTCGTACTCATATATACCCCTTTACTGAAATAAAAAAGGCGACACCCAGATTCGAACTGGGGGATAAAAGCTTTGCAGGCTTCTGCCTTACCACTTGGCCATGTCGCCTTACCTTGTTTCTATATAATACGAAACACATAATTTGTTGTCAAGCTAATTTAAGCTAATACCTTATTAACAATATATTCTGCTGATATTTTTAAACAATCTAAATTTTCGCAACTCGTTAATCTTCTTTCCCAAAGACAAGGTTTTAATTCGCAGTTATCATTTGCTTTTATTGGTATTACAAGTTCTGATTGAGGTATAAGCTTTCTGTCGTCAGTTGGACCAAAAATTACGTATGTTTTGGTTTGTAATGCAACAGCGACATGCAATGGTGCGGAATCAGAACATATAAACACTTCCGCACTTGAAATCAGTTCACCTAAATCTTTCATAGAACGAGTTTTTCCATAGTAATTAACAAAATTATCAGAATTTTTATTCTTCATGTTATTTAATATTGTTTCGATACACTCTTTATCATCCGGACCGCCGGCAAGGATAACTTTTTTACCATTTTCTATTAATAAATCTACCACTTGTGACCAAACATCTGCACCAACAGTTTTAATGCAGCCTTTTTGAACACTCATTTTGCTAACTCCGGGATGAATTAATACAGAATTTTCAATTTTAGGTTGTTTTTGTATATTAACTTCCGGCAATTCGGTATTGAAATCAGTGATAGGTCTTATTAAGTCGTGGTACATTTTGCATGCATACTGATTTTTATTTAGCTTTACAGCCTGTGTTAATAATTTTTGACTTAATGTACCTGTATCATATCCGTATCGTTGTTTAATTCCTGTCAGCCACAATAGTATACTTATAAACTTATTTCCGCCTGATGATATTACAATATCAAAATTCGCCGTCCTTGCTTTAAAGATTAATTTTAAAAGTTCTAAGTATTTATTTTTGCCTTTAATATCTATCAAAAACAAATCATCAATAATATCCGTTAAATCTTTTACACTTTTACTTCTAGGTTCAAGCGCAAGGGTAATTTTTGAATTAGGGTATTCTTTTTTTAATGATGTTAAAGTAGGTAAAAAGAATATCTCGTCACCTATTCCACCAAAGTTTATTGCTAAAATATTTTTGTATTCAGTATTAACCATCTTTTAATTCCTATATTGTATATTGACATTACAATGACAACAATCTTTGCTTTTATTTTATCTTAAACAAATGTAAATTAATGTAAACAATTAATTTAATTAAAGCAATTTTAAATATTCACTATCTTTGTATCGGAAACATTTACTCAATATAGAAAGGAATATACATGCGTTTTCCAAAGCTTTCTTCAATAAAGATTCCGACTAGTGATATTTTTGTAACAGGGAACGGAAGAAAAATATTTAGCGGAGCAAATCCGAAACCGGCTGAACCCCAAAAAACTCTTTATACAAAATTAATGGAAGGTACGACGGAAAACAGACTTGAAGATAAAACACAAGAATACTATGAAGGTCTTTTTGTCGATATTGATAATTTAATTGCAGAAAGAAAAAAGTATAGTGTAGTTGACAATAGTGTTGATTTTTTCAATAAACGAACAAGTGCTCATACAAAAATCTATGAAAAAGGTTCTCCTGATGTTGTCGAGGTAACTCATTTTAGTCCGAAGCATTTAGATGATGCGTCAGCCAGCAATGATATTAAAATTTATGATTTAGGTAATTTGGGAGGACTACTAAAGGCAACGGTAATTAAACCTCGACGAGAAAATCATCTTGCAAATATTCACGCTGTAAATTCAAAAATTGAAGAATTTATAGATGGTAAGTTTGTACATGGTACTCCAACATTAGATAAAAATAAAAAGCTTACGGACTTTATTGGTCACTACTTCAATAGTTATCGAAGCTCTGGTATTGCAAATTTCCCTTACAGTAAACCTTATCCCGGAACTGCAGCAAGTGATGTATATCGGAAAGCGATGCTAACTCGAGAACCTAGTATGTCTGACAGTTGGGTTTCAAAACCAAAAGAAGCAGAGTCAAATGCACTGTGCCAAAAAACTCAGGAATACTACGATGATTTATTTGGTGAAATTGATTGTTATCTTTCATCCCGTAATAATCTAATGGATAATTGCGTCGAATTTTTCAATCCGGCTACCCATAACACAACAAAAGTCTATCCCGTAAATTCTTATAAATTAGTAAAAGTAGAAACCCCATTAAGATATTACGACAAAGTCAATGGCAATCGTACAGTATATGATTTGGGTGATGCTGGTGGTATCTTAAAATCTGATATGGTAAAATATAATGCCTGCATTGATGGTACAAAAGAAAATTCTAACTTGAAAGTTTTTGATAAAAAGACAGGATTTCAAGAACAAAGTGAAAATCTTAATAAAATTTATGCTGTAAAAGATTTCATCAATCGTTTTTATTCCGGTAGATCAATAACAGAACACTATAATATATAATCATAAAGGTTTTATATACCTTCTTAGCATAATTAACATAATTGTGCATAAAAGAATAGCTGAAGATACTAATCCCCACCAAAAGCCCGCAAGTCCGTAATTAAATTTAAAAGCAAGTGTAAAGCCCAGCGGTATAGAAACCAGCCAATATGCTATGAAATTTGCCAAAAGTACAATTTTTGTTTTCTTGATGCCTTTATAGATACCTGCCAATGCAATCTGCAATCCGTCAAATACCTGAAAACAAACAAGTATATATACAATAGGTACACATATTGTAATTAAATCTTTATCTGTTGTAAAAAGTTTTACGATAAAGTTAGGGATTATATCCATAACAGTTGCACTGAATAGCATAAATAAAATACACATAAGTGTACCTGTTTTAGCATATTTTCTTAAATCAATCTGATTATCGGCTCCATTTGCATATCCGACTTTTACTGCAATAGCATTAGAAATAGCAAGCGGTACCATAAACGAAACGGTTGTTAGTGTACAAATAAGATTTTGTGCTGCTGCATAAATCCCCCCAACACGTCCCATCGCAATCGCAACAATGTTAAAAGCAACAAATTCTACAAGTATTGCAGCTGAAATAGGAAGCCCTATTTTAATTAACTGCTTATAATAATTGAAATCACTATAATCATGAAAATGCATCAATTTAAAAGCGTATAAGAGTAAAGCAATACCCATAAAATATCTTACAACAAAACTTGCTATAGCTAATCCTAAAACTCCCATAGATGGTATTGGTCCAAATCCAAATACTAATAGGATGTTTAAACCTATATTCAAAAATACTGCAAATATTGTTAACAGATTAGGAAATATTACAATTTCAAAAGCCTGCAAAAATTCTTTTACGGCTGCATGTAAAAATCCGCCAAATGTTGCAAATGCACTAATTAACATGTACTGTTTTATCATTGGTACAAGTTTGTCTTCAAATTGCAGTAAATCTATACATGGTATAATTGCTAAAATAATCAGCATAACTATTACAGACAGTACAAATGCAAATCTTAGTGTCGGATAAAAATATCTTTTTGCTGATTTGTTTTCCCCTCTATAATTTGATAAAAGAGGTGAAACGCTAACAAGAATACCAATTCCAAATGTGTGAATACACATTACGATTGCATTTGCAATGCTTATTGCGGCAAGTGTATCTGTTGAGTGCCTGCCTGCAATAAGTACATCGCCCACTCCGATTAGTATAAAACCGAGATTCCCCATAATAATCGGGAGTGCAATTTGTAATAATTCTTTTATATAGTATTTTATCGGCTGTGTCATACAAGTTATTTTATCATAAAAAAGAAGGCGAAATAAATCGCCTTCATAATTTATTCACTTAGCATATCAGCTAATTCAGTTTCAAGTCGGCCGTTCAAAGTTTTACTGATTTTTTGTAACTTTTGGCCGATTAATTCCATATTATCTGTCCAGACGAAGTTATCAATTACATATTTTTCTGCTTTATCAAAATCGCCGTCTATTTGTATTCGTACAATTTCAGCTAACATTTCTTTGGCTATCGGTACAACTTTATCAATATTGACATGGATTTTACCGTCAATAATATCGTAAGCGCCACGTTCTGAGAAATATTTATTCTGCATTACGGTACGAACTCTGTGAGCTTGGGATAAAGTTGGTTTCGTCTTCAAGAAATTATCAGCTATTGTAGTAACAATAATTTGTTTTCTTTGTTCTTCCGTATACATACCAAGCTCCGTCAGTAAATCGACAAAAGCCAGAGAACCCATATCAGCTTTATTTTCTTCTATTATGTTTCTGTATTTACCTAATTTTTCGTTGCCTTTTTTCGGTCCGAGTGAATGTGCATTTTCATGTCCGATTGTAAACCAATGGTCTGCTTCATCAAGGTAGTATTTATGCTGTTCTTTGTCTAAAATTGCGTCTAACCTTTCCTGAAGTTTTTTCATATCACTTATAAATCTAATTTGTCTGTGGTAAACATTTCTTCTGCCTCCGCCGATTGTCAGAGATAATTTATCATCGTTCGGCAGGTTTTCTGCTAATGTAATTCCGCCCCTGTATTCGCCGACATCGCCGGCAGCCTGTACCATATCTACATCAACCATCGTTTGTTTAGAATCTTCATCAGGTTTTATATTTTGTTCATATTCATCGTTATATGGCATATTTTTAGCTAATGTCGGCAAATATTTTTTTATAGCCATTAACGCTTCTGTTCCCTTTTTATTTATTATGCCTACACGACCTCCAAGAAAATCTTTCGGAATAGGAGAAATCCCATTTTTATCCAGTAATTCTTTTAATTCTGAATTTTCAATAACAGTTCCGGTCATTTCATCTGCATAATTTTCTCTTGTTATTGTAAACTCAAGAGGAGTATCCTGCAGTGTTGCCCATTTTTTATCTGCATAAGCATCCAACATAGGGTCAGGAGTTCTTAAAGCTTTCGCCTGTAATTGTAGATATTCATTAAAGTCGGTATTGGTTGAAGTTTTTGCAGCAAGCTCAAGTTCATCAGCCATTTTTGCAAAATCTTCTTTAAATTTGTCTATGTAATCTATTCCGATAAGTTCGTCACCATCACGTTCTACTACTGATCTTTGTGTTAAAATCTTTTTAACTTTATCCGTTTTTCCCTCTTTAAGCATTTTTATAAGTATTGAATGAAATTCCTCAATAGATAAATCAACAGGATAAACTCCTTTACCGGCATATGCAGGAACTTCTTTTGCTAAAAACAGGGGATTAGACATTGTATCAATAGCATTAATTCCTTTCTGTGCGTCAAATAATATTTTTGTGAGTTCAGCTTGTTTATTCCCTTTTTCAATTTCTTCTTCTAAAAATTTCTTAAAAGGCAGATTATGATGATTATCAAGCTGCATATTAATTCGCTCAAGAATATTTGCTGCTTTTACAAGGTGCTTTAATGCTTCTTTATCACCTTCTGCAAGTTCTAAGTATTCTTTTGCATCTTTTTTTAGAAATTTCTTTGTCATCAGGTAATCTTTATGTGTTCTTTTTTCTAATTCTTCTAAAGATAAATTAAATGTATAATTCATTTTTTCTCTCCTTATTTGTTGTAATTATATCATTTTTCAGGCTCTTTTACAATAAATGAACATTATTAATTGTTATCTCGTTTTTATGATATAATATCAGAGTAAATTGGAGTTGATTATGAAAAGATTATTAGTATTTATTTTGGCAGTTACGGTTAGTGCAACAAGTTGTGTATTTGCAGCTAAGTATAAAGTAAATTCTTCCGGTGTAGTGAAATCAAACGGCGGAAAAGTAATTTCTGCACCTGCTAATACTGTAAATCAAAATTATTACAACAATTATTCTGCAACTAATTATGTTTCAAATAATCAGGTTAATTCAACTCAGGTAAATACTATTGAAATTGTTATGGATTATTCGGGCAGTATGGCAAATTGGATTGGAGTTGCAAAAAGGAGCATGACTTCTATTGTAGCTCAGATTCCGCCATCTGTTAATCTTGGCTTCAGAGTATTCGGACACGACATGAACGGAGGTAATCCTTCAAATTCAACTATTCAGCAAGTTAAAAAGATTGTCAGAAAATCTAACGGTAAATATGATGTAAAAACAGGTGCTGATGCAGTTGTCGGTCAGACCTATGGCGCTTGTTCGGCTACTCAGCAGGTTACCAAAATTGCCCCTGCAAATGCTCAATCAATGTTGTTTGGTATGGACTCAGTAAATATCGGTGGAGTTACCCCGTTGGTTTATGCTTTAGATAGAGCCGTTAATCAGGATTTTGCCGGTATGGATATGGTATCACCAAAGAAAATTGTTTTAATTACAGATGGTTATGAAAATTGTAACGGAGATCCTTGCGCATTTGCAAGAAAATTAATGCAGACACGTTCAGATATACATATCGATGTTGTTCTTGTTTCTTCTAATTCAAGAGCATTGACATGTCTTGCTTCAACTACTGGCGGTCATTTCTATACTATTGATAATTTATCTGATTTTTCATCTGTTGTAAATCAGTCAATACAGTCTCTTCCATCAGATAATATTCAGCAAAATCAACCTCCTGTTCCTACTCAGAATTACGAGTACATCAAGGACGAAGATGATTTGTACTAATATATACAAATATTAATATTTTGTATCATTTATAGTATATTTTTCATATTTGAAGTATTATAGTGGTAGTAGAAGTTAATCATGGAGTAAATCTTAAATGCAGGCACAAAATAGTGAAATGATTATAGGTATACCAAGAGCGATGAATTTTTATCATAATTATCCGTTTTATTTCGGGTTTTTCAATGCTTTAGGTATTAAGATTGTTCTTTCTGATTTAACTACTAAACAAACAATGTCTGATGGTGCGGCTTTGGTTGTTACGGAAACTTGTCTTCCTATTAAAATTTATGTAGGTCATATATTAAACTTATTAAATAAAGGTATTGATAAGATTTTTGTTCCATCAATACAGTCCATTGCACCGAAAATTTATAACTGCTCAAAAATCAGAGGATTACCTGATTTAATCAGAAACGTAGTCAAGCAGCCGTTTACAATGATAGAGGCTACGCTTGATAAATCAGAAAAGAAACAAGGTTTGTATGAATTTTTAGCTCAGGCTGTTAAACCTTTTGGTATTGTGGACATGGACAAGATAAAAGAGGCTTCAAAAGCTGGCTGGAGAACTTACAATAATTTCCATATTATGGCTAAATCCGGTATGAGCTATAAAAAAGCTTTAAGTTATGCACTTCAGGGAAAAGTATTTATTGAAAATGATACTAAAGAGCATCCTATTTCAATAGCTCTTGTTTCTCATGGTTATAATATTTACGACGACCGTGCTTCTATGAAAATTATCGATAAGCTTGAAGAAATGGATGTTAAGGTTTATACTGCACTCCAGCTTTCAAAAGAGCAGGCTTTAGAAGGTATTAATACTCTTGGTGAAAACTTGTATTGGGCTAACGAATTTGAGATGACTGGTACTGCCGGTCATTATATGAAAGATAATAAAATCGACGGTATAATTGCTCTAAATGCTTTTGGATGCGGTCCTGATTCTTTAATGGTTGAAAGAATTGTAAGAAAAGCAAAACAGTTTAATAAACCTATTATCAACCTTACTATTGATGAACAAACAGGTGAGGCAGGATTTGTTACAAGATTGGAAGCTTTCGTTGATATGTTATTCCGCAAAAAACGTGCAAGCATCTTGAATAACATCAATATTGATAATAGCAGCAAGACTTATATTCCTAATACAGAATATATTGAAACTAAGTAATTACGCCGATAATAGTGATTATTTATGAAAATATTGTTAATTACAGATTTGTATCCTGTTGATGAGTTTGATATAAATACTCCACTCACGTTATATGCTTTTGTTAAAGAGTGGGTAAAATTAGGGCATGATGTTAAAATTATCAGGCCGAATTTTATACTGAATTCTTTTGTAAGAAATAAAAAGTTTTATAAATCAGGCTGGTATGGTAATTTATTTAATGTTAACTATTTCTTTCCATATTGGTTTAATATAAAAAATAAGTTAAGAGATTATTATGATATTGGATTTGAGCCCGATGTTATTATATCTCATATGCCTTCCGGTACAATATTTGCAAATAAACTTGGAGTAGATTTTTCAGCTTGTATTCATTCTTCCGATATCCAAGTTTTAACTAATCCTTTATATTCTTTCTATTTTAAATATCAGCTGGAAAATTCTTTGAAAAGTGCAAATAAACTTTTTTGCAGATCTTTTGCCTTAAAAAACAAATTAAAGTCTTTAAATTATGATTTTATTGATGACGTATATCTTGCACTGTCAGGAGTGGGCGAAAACTTTATTGTAGACAACAGAAAGAATATTGATACTTCAACTCTAAAAATTTGTACCTGTGCAAATCTGATTAAAAGGAAAAATGTAGATAAACTCATCTCAGCCGTAAAAGATTTTTCTAATGTTCAGTTAACAGTAATTGGTGATGGTAAGGAGTTTTCTAAGTTAAAAAAGATGTCGGATAAAATCATATTTACCGGCAGGCTAACGCATGATGATGTCCTGAAAGTTATGAAAGAAAATGATATTTTCATTCTCCCAAGTGTAAATGAAACTTTTGGCATGGTTTATCTTGAAGCTATGTCATCGGGTTGTATTCCGGTTTGTACTGAAAACGATGGAATTGATGGCATAATTAAAAATAATTTTAACGGATTTACTGTTATGCCAACGGTTGCATCAATAAGAAATTTAATTCAGCATATAATAAATTCTGATACAGAATTATTAAATTATATCCGAAAAAATGCGCTTGATACTGTAAAACAGTACACAATAGAAAAATGTGCAAAAGATTATCTTGAATTATTAATTAAATAACTTCAAAAAATAAGGACCATGTCTTTAGATATGGTCCTTATTTAATTTAGTTTATTTTGGACTACTTAGCAGCTTTAGCAGCTTCAAATACTGTATCAAAAGCTTCTTTGTCATTTACTGCGAGTTCAGCCAACATCTTTCTGTTAACAAGGATGTTAGCTTTTTTGCAAGCATTAACGAATCTCGAATAGCTCATGCCGCGTTCTCTAACAGCAGCATTAATTCTTACAATCCAGAGTCTGCGCATATTGCGTTTGTTGGTACGTCTGTCTCTGTATGCATATTTCAAAGCTTTCATTACAGCAGTATTAGCTACTTTAAAAATTCTGCTTCTTGCACCAATAAAACCTTTAGCAAGTTTTAAGATTTTTTTATGTCTGTTGCGATTTACATTTCCGCGTCTAATTCTCATAATTCACTGCTCCTATCTTGAATACTTCTTGTATGGTAACTCTTTAGATACCAGTTTAACATGTGTTTCAGATACATCAACCATCTTGAAAATTCTGCGTTTTCTAGATTCTGATTTGTGTTGGAGCAAGTGTCCTATACCTGCTTGTCTTTTTTGGATTTTTCCTGTTGCAGTAACTTTGTAGCGTTTTGCAGCAGATTTGTGTGTCTTTAATTTTGGCATTTTCTTCTCCTTTTAATTAAGTTAAGTAGTTACTTAAAAGTCATTGGCATACCAAAGCCAAAAACTTTCGCATAATTATACTATTACGGAAAAAAAAAGTTTTCAAGATATCTGTATTATATATTTAAGATTGTAACAATTTTGAAATAAATTAATGATTTTATTTAAGTTTTCAGAGGTATGTGTCGTATTACTTTTTGACATCGTGTACAGTTAACAGAGGAGTAGATGAAATGTAAATAAATGTGAAGATATTGATTAAATAGATATAATATATCTGTTTTGTGGCATAATGTAATTAGATTTACTATGCCGATTCTGGTAAAATGGTTAACAAATGTTAATATTTTTAATGATTTCAGCAATAAATATTTTGCTTGAGCGTTAATTATATTAAGACGAAAAGTGAGGGATATACTATGACCAAAAAAAGTTCAAAAAGAAGATTGCCGGTGATGCTTATGGCATTATTGTTTGCAGCAACCGTTTCTATTGGTTCGGTTTCAGCATCTGATATAACCGGTGTTACAGGTTCGGGTGGCGTGTTTAACATCGATCCTGCCGGACAAATTAATCATAATGGACAATCAATCGGGTTTAGAGAGTACAATGCTTTTACACTTGATGCAGGAGATACTGCAAATTTAAAATTTGACAGTGGTATTAATTCATTTGTTAATATGGTAACAAATCAGATTAATATTAACGGTGTTGTAAATACTGTAAAAGCCGGTGCTTTCCACAATGGAGAGGCCGTTTTTGTGTCTCCAAATGGTATGGTTGTCGGACCTAGCGGTGTACTTAATGTAGGTTCATTAGGAGTTTATACTCCAACACCTCAAGGCATGAAAATGTTGAAAGACGGTTTCCAAAACGGAACCATGACTGCAACGTATAAAGGTAAAGAAATTAATCTGTTAGACGGTATTGGTTGGCATGGTAATGCTCCTGTTACCATTAACGGTAAAATCAACGCACAAGGTGGTGTTGATTTGGTAGCTAATCAGTTTACATTAGGTTCATCAGGTGAAATTAATTCTCTTGGTGAAACTTTGTTTAGTGCATTAGTTAATTTTGACAGAAACAATGGTAATGATGCCGGTGTTAATATCAGATCATATGATAGACAAGGCAACGGCTTTATGAAGATTGACGGTAAGATTAACAATACCGGTGCTTCTGATATTATTATTCAAAACAGAGGTTCTCAAGGACTTTCTGTTAATAATGGTGCAGAAATTAAAGCTGCAAACGGTGACTTGTACTTGGTAAATTCAAAAGGTGCAATGAATGTTGCCGGTAAATTGGAAGATAACGGCGGTAAGGTATATTTGACTAACGGTCAGCAAGGCGGTGCAATGAACTTTACCGGTAAAATCAAAGGCGGTGCTGAAATTTATAACAGATCAGCTGCAGGTGCAAATATTGCAGGTGAAATAAATAACGGTACCAAAGGGCTAGCTATTACAAGTGAAAAGGGTGTTCTGACACTTGATGGTGACATTAAGAGTACAGGCGGTAATGTGTTTATTACAAACCAAGGCTCAAAACTTGTTTTAGGTGAAAATAGTGATATTGCTGGTAATCAAAAAGGCAAATTACAGATTTCAAGCAAAGGTGCCGATGGCATGGAACTTAATGGTAAAGTAAGCGGTTTCAACAAAACTGCAATCACAAACCATAAAGGTAAATTGACTGTTAACGGTGAATTTACTAACAAGGTTTCAGGAACAAATAACAGTAAATTAAATATTACGCAAAAAGGCGATGGCGGATTAGAATTATCTGATACATCAAAAATTGACAATAACGGTGCAGAAGTTCTTATCCAAAATGTTGGTAAAGGTGGGCTTACTGCCAGCGGTGAAATTGGCGGCGGAGCTCCAATATACTTGCAAAATGCTAAAAATGCCGAAGGCGCGATGGTTGTTGATGGCAAAATTGAAAATTCAGGTAATGTTATCTACGTTGGTAACACCTCAAAAGGCGGCTTAGAGATTGCGGAATCAGCTGAAATCTCTAACCAAAACGGTGCTATTAAAATCGTTAACTTTGCCGGTAATTTAGATGATAAAGGTCAGGTATCAAGTAAAGACGGCGATATTTACCTTACAAATAAAGGTAATGGTGGTTTGAATATTACTGATACTGCAACTTTAGGTGCTGACAAGGGTAAACTTGTTGTTCAAAACTTCGGTAAAGAAGGTATGACCGTTGATGGTGAAGTATCAAATAAAGGTTATACTGCACTTTATAACAGAGCAGGTGATATGAATATCAACAGTGATGTTACTACAATCGGTGCAAGAATGAATATTCAAAATTCCGGTGACGGTGCATTGAATATTAATGACACTGCAATGCTTACAAATGAAGGCATGGGTAGAACTTACATCACTAACAAAGGCGATGGCGGTATGAATATTGATGCTGATGTTGTCGGCGGTGGTCATGTTATTGTAACTAACCGTAAAGGCGGTATGAATGTTCACTCTAAAGTTACTTCAACAAAAGCTAATGTTGTCTTGACTAATACCGGTGAAAAAAATATGGTTGTTGACGGTACAGTAAGAGGTAATAAAGTTACTGCTTACTCAAAAGGTAATGATATTGTTCTCGGCAATGTTGATACAAATCAAATCGCTATTAACGGTTTAGATAAAGTTTCTATTACAACCGATAACGGAAGTATCTTAAATGCAGGTGTTGATACTCACTTGATTAAGTCTGGCGGCAATATCTATATGCATGCAAATAATGGTACTATTGGTACTGAGCCTGCAGGTGGTATTGGCGAAAATGCAAGAGATTTGACCAAATCAATCAATGTTGTTGCTAATGGTAAAATTAAAGCATTTACAACTGATCCTGGTATGAACGGTACTATCAACATTGCATCAAAAGGTCACGACTTAAAAGTTGACAGAATTAAAGCTGATGGTAAAGTATTCTTGTTGACTGACAAATATGTTGATGAAGCCGGTGTTGTCCATACAGGTTCGATACTCAACAGAGGTACTGAACTTGATAAGTATGCTAACGTAAAAGGTACTTCTATTAATCTTATTTCTAGCGGATCCATTGGTACTGCTGATAGACCTCTTCACTTCAGACAAACTAATCCATCTCAGGCATCTGATGTATTAGCTGCAAAAGATGTTTATATGTACCACAGAGGTAATGAAAGTGGTGAAAGTGTTAACTTTGGTACAATTAAATCAAAAGAAGGTTCTATCAATGTTAACGTAATCGGTGACGGATATGTTGGTGCTGCAGTTGCGCCGGGTGCAATCAATATATCTTCAAGAAGACAAGATGGAAATCTAAACGTAAATTACAAATCAAATAATCCGAATGTAATCAGAGATTACTTTGATGGACCTGTAAAATCAGCTACAAAAGTAAAATCAGCAGGTGTTCCTGAAAGCACTTCTGACGGTGGTTCTGTAAGTTCTCCTGTAAGCGGTGGTTCTGCAGAGATTCCTTCTTCTGCCGGTTCGGAATTCGCTGATTGGATGG
>Ga0247611_10007772_pt1 | contig 13353 bp, 19 predicted proteins | sample 177DNAGHGhighgp2_FD_192422 | JGI IMG/M metagenome (GOLD analysis project Ga0247611, IMG submission 192422) | Sheep rumen microbial communities from Palmerston North, Manawatu-Wanganui, New Zealand - 1770 DNA GHGhigh gp2 | ecosystem: Host-associated > Mammals > Digestive system > Stomach > Rumen... | reverse complement strand
TTGCATGTTAGCCAGTGGGAGGTCTTATCGTTATTGCTCATCTGGGGATGTCTTATTATAACATCCAACTTATGAAGTTGTCAAGGTGTTATTCTCCCCAGTCTGTGAGGTCCAGTATCGGATATACGAAGTCGAATTTGACAAGCGTACATGCAGCCAGATCCTCAGCTGTTGAAGTTGCAGAACCGATGGAAAATGCACCGGCAGTTGTTACGCTAATAGGAACCTGTGTGCTTTCAATTCCATCACCAATGCCATGAGATTTATTGAAGATCGTGGCAAAACCATGCCGTAATATTTCAGGCCATGCAGCTCTGGGAAGCATTGCAATAGTATCGCCAGCGACAAATCCAGTAGCACTGTTGACAGCTCCATATACATGCGCCCAGTTTCCGGAGATCTCACAGGTCATTGGAAGTGACTCTGTATAATTTTCGTAATCTCCTTCAAGTTCCAGTGCTTGTGTGTAAGTTCTGTTTACATTCACGCAAGGGCCTGCGTCAAGCTGACAGTTTACAAGTCTTGCTCTGTCCACCGCAATCCTGCTTGGTTTTGTAGGATCAAACACACAGTTGACTGCGTTAAGATATCCGCCTCCATGTATCTGATAGTTGACAGCGCCATAAGCAGTTGAATTTTCAATGTTTACAGGCTCATTTTCCAGGGTGAGGTCTGCGGTCGTTTCGACATTGATACCGTCATTCAGGATATTATTAGCATTAGCGGTTACGTTCAGCATAGTGCAGCCTGTCTTTGTTGCGATCGGAGCATTTCCGTAATTCTCCCAGATCCTCGAATTATATGCTTTGGATCCCATCTGGATCTCAGACATACCATTCATGATCACGCTGCCTCTGTTTCTGTTGATAAGAAGCTCAGATCTGAAGCCATCCAGCACAAGGTTGTCGATGGTGTAGCCCTGTCCAAGTCTGATCACAGCAGCTTCGATATTTTTCATTGTTACATTTCTGATAGTATGCGGTGCGTGAGCCTGAACAGATACAAGGCTGTTTGGCGCGTGGATGTTTTCATACAGCACATTTTCGATTCCTGAACCGTCAGCTGAATTCTCAGTCTGTAAGCAATACTGACAATCTGTCCAGATATCCCTGCAAGTGATATTCTGGTGTTCTTCATAGATCTGTTCGTGATTCAGCCATCCTTCGTATGTTGAAGGACCAATGCCGATGAAACCTTCCTGACCCTGTGTGAAATAGATCTGAGCCTCAGCGCCTCCGAGATATCCTCCGGAGAAGTTCTCCAGTGTAACATTGGATCCGCAAACACCTATGACCTGTCCGGACCAATTCCCTGATCTGTTAAGATAGAAATATGTTGAAGGTCCGACACCGAACAGCCAGGTGTTTGAAGGAATGACGATACAGTCATTGACCGCGTATCTGCCCGCAGGAGCGAATATAGGACGATTTGGTACGATACCATTATGGATCTTTGAAAGAAGCCCCTGGATCAAATCTAAGTCGTTTGTGAGGCCGTCTGCATGCGCTCCCAGCTGTTTTAAGTTATAGCACCAGCAAATGATCGGATTTGCATATAAACCGGAATCAAGCTGAACGCCAAGGCCTTTGTCTGTTTCGTCGATATGCCAGAAACCGTCGCCGCCGTCATTTGCGGTATAGTATCCGTCTATATAAACTACCGAACCGGGACCCACTGTGCTGTCTGTGAGCAGTGCAGACATATTGTCAAAAGTCCTGTGATCAACTGCCATAGTCGATACCTGGCTCTGAAGCTGCTTCATCTGTCTGATAAGCCAGTCAAGATTCAGCTCGTGATAGTTTGTATAAGGAAATTGAGTAAATATTGACATTTGTTTATTTCCTCCTTATTTTAATGCTCTTGCGTAGGGTTAGAACAATGCTATTGAGATTGTGTATTCTCCCGCAACAACTGTTTCACCTTGTGCGGATACAAAATATGTCGTTCCATCTTCTTCATATATGGAGTATCTGCCATCAGTTGTGTGACCTTCATTTGAATTAGGCACAACTGCAAATGAAAGGTAGTCTGTCAATATCCCCATGGGCGCTTCATTTGCACATTTTAATGGAATAGACATTGTGTTAGTGGGAATCAAGTCGAATCTCATTCCTGTAATCTCGACAGGCTGGTCTACAACAGTTACTGTCTGTTCGGGAAGTATCCAAGTTAAATCACTTGACCCACCGCCACCTTCGACATTTACGTCTGCCAGCGCATACTGTGCGACATCAATATCTGTTCCGTTTTCAGTTATCGTGATCTTTCCTGCCGGAGTTTCGATCTCAGATCCGTTTACTTTCAGGCTGTCCAGCACACCGTCAACGCTCTGAAGCTCTACAATGTTCTGCTTATCGAGATCAAGCCATTTATCATTGATCATATAATTTTTAGTTGCCATGATGTGACCTCCTTAGTAAATCATTACGCAAAAACGTTTCTTGAATGAGTTTATAATATAATATACAGTTGAAAAGTCTGCCACTTCGCGCTGTTCCTTCAGAAGCTGCTGTGAGCTTGTAACGCCGATATTTCCGGTCCTGCGTGTAGTTCTTTTGTCATTGTTTACTGTCTTGGCATTATCGAGCCATCTGGTCTCGTTATATCCCTTTGTGGATCCGACGCCGGTTCCGTCCATATCTTCAACGATAGTAGCGTCAACGTTCCACAGCGGGTTGTAGTCCAGTTTTTCAGACTCGTATAGTTTAGACCAGATATCAAACTCTGTCGCAGTCCAGTTCTTGATGGCCATCTGCATAAAAGTGAAGGAGGGATATATCAGAGAAAACGCAGAACATTCCATGATTATTGATTCAATGACCATCTGGCGGTCCATACCGTCAGGCACTTTGAAGTCTTTGAAAACGTCAGGGCTGAATTCATAAAGCCCTGTTATCGTCAGTTTCGCTCCTCTGCTCATCTGAAACTACCTCCTCCCCTGTAAATCTCATTGATACTGAAATGTCAGTGCCGAACATTTTATTGACTTTTGCAAGGCTGTCGCGGATGGTCTCCAGCCATAAAGAAGCCTTGCTGTTCGTGTCAATGTTGTTTGCCATGACTTCAGCTTCTCCGACACCGGAATTCTTTGCAATATTGACATTTGGAATTCCGATCTCAGTATTGAATCTGCTGTCGATCTTTGCGAGATCCTCCAGAAGATCCCCTGCGATATAGTTCTGTTTGAGATTCTGGCAGAACAGGTACCAGGAAGGGTCCCCGGTATCAGTGAACAGCTTTTTATCAGGAAATACTGCCGGTTCACCGCTTGAGATCTGATCATACAGTTTCTTCAATGATTCAGCGCTGGCCTTATCCTCAGCAGCGAATACATAGGAAAACTTTGAATTGATCAGATTTCCTGCGATGGTCTCTGAAGTCAGGGCCATCAGGTCTGCGTAGTATTCCACTATGTCCCAGACTCCGAGCCAGTCCGGAGCCATCCTGATCAGTTCGCAGTCCTCCCCGATCCTGGCTTCAATGGTCTTTTTAAATAATGGATTAGTGATAAGAGCCGTTGTAGGTCTGTAAAATATATTATATCCCGTCAGCGTGCAGTGCTGCGGGATCACTCCGTATTTATCCGTGTTTATGACTGCACAGTAACCGAAAACGAAAAGCGTGTAGAAGAAGTAATCTTTTGCCCATGTTTCCGGGATCCCTTCAAATTTGAACACAGATATTATCTTTTGTATAAGGTATCTCTTAAAATACCATGATAGCCCGGTATCCTTGACGTGAATGGTCGAAGGTGAAAACTGATGATTATATGCGTTCACATAATCATAGCTGGCCGGGATTTTGTTTGATCCTACTACCATGTGTTTATACGATCCTTTCTTTTGTCTATTAAGCGTTTGAATTTCCAGATGTCGAAACCTTCACCCGGTCCCGGCGGTGGATCCGGCCCGGGATCATCTGAGGCGTAAGGGTTGTATATGAAGCCCTGGAATCTGTAATTGCCGTAGCCATAATCCCCGGACATGCTTATATAATGGGTAGCCCTGAAATAGTAACCGTTATAGGCTGATTCTGAGACCAGGCAGCGGTTGTTCGCTGTGTCTATCACTTCAACTACGCAGACATGTCCGTCACCGGAGAAATCACCGTCCGCATAGCAGGCGATAGCTCCGAGCTTTGGCGTAGAACCTCGCGCCCAGTTGTCCGCATGACCGTACCAGTCCTCTGCGTTTCCTGTCGATAATGGCGGATAGTTTATGCCCTGGTTATTCGGGTCTCCTATCTCCCATGCACGCCCGAAAGCGTACGCAGTACAGTTCGGCATGCCGTACCCTGCCAGATAAAACGGGTTCTGTGTTTCATACCATCTTGAACCGGCAATGCCGGCGCTTGTCAGTCTTGGTGTATATGCCATGATTTACTCCCAGTAAAAACCGCCTTGCAGGAAAGCTGTTATCTGTTCATCCTCAGCGCGTGTTCCGGTGGTAGGAACGTCAGCATCCTGTACCAGCATATATCCTCCGAGATCGCGCGGTCTCCGCTTCTGGCATAACGGCCTACCGTTGTGGATAAGGTCATCATTAACGGGTCTGAAGAATTGCCAGTCTATCTCAAAAGTACCCTGAAGATGAGAGAAACCGCCTCCGGAACCGATGGTATTGGCGCGCGGACACATTGCTTCAACAGCATTGATAATGCCCTGTCCGGCTCCGATGATACCTCCGACAGCTCTCGCAGGATTCATGATGGCGCCGGCGATATTTCCGACAGATCCGAGAATATTACTTGCAGCTCCCAGAAAATCGCGTGTTACCTGTGAAAGCTGGATAGGAACACCGACTTGTGATTCAAGTCTGTTCATTATAGTGTTGTTGGCTTTCAGGATTATGGTTCCGCGGCCTGTCAGCGCGTCGATTATCAGCTGAGCATTAAGCCCTGAAGCGTCGCATAAAACTGATGTATCAAGTTCTATGACGCCAAAAGGCGGGAATGATAATGTCGCGACAGTATAAGGCGCACAGTTCACATAATTTCCCCTGGAGGATGTGTCCGGATGTTTTGTCAGTCCGAATGACTTTGTAATATTGATATGCGGTCCATTGTTTGAGATGATCCTGTGAGAGACGTTCAGATGCCAGTTGTAGATGTCAATACCTCCGGTGGGTCCGCTTGCAGGGATATCTGTTCCGGGGATCTCCGAAGCGGAAAACGGAAGCCATACACAGCTCTTTATATACTGGATCGGATCTATCAGCTGGACCTGCAATGCAGCGCTTGCGTCATTCAGTGAAAATCCGTATGTGGAATTTATCAAACTTGAAGGATCTTCTATCAGTGCTGCGCTGAGATTTGCCAGCTCTGCGGCTGTCATCGCGTGATATGTCAGTGAACCGAAATTGCCGTATTTTGATACGACACCGATAACAAAACAGCCTGCGTTGATGGATGAATAAGGACTGTTGACGGTATTTCTGGCATAGTCGCAGCCGGATTTGACCGGATAGAGCCCATCCATGATCCTTCCGTCGTAATCGTTCGCAGCTCTCAGGATGTAAAGATTCTGGCTTCCTATCCTGTTTCTGTAAGTTGCCAGCACGTCTACATTAAGAAACGCGATCCATTTACCTGCGTCAAAGAACCATTCGCGCACATAATAATATCTGTTAAAATCATTTATAAAACAGAAATTATACTGTGAAGGATTTTCAGTCAGTCCTATGTCAAGCTCTATCTTCGGATTTATAACGCCGGTACCGTTCAGGATATGGCAGCGCGTGCGCATTGTCAGCAGCGCGTCAGCTTCAGGCCTCTTTGTGGAATTGAAACGCTTGTCGAATTTGTAAAATATTACATTAAACATTGTTTAACTCCTTATAGGGTTAGAGCCGGCATAAACGCCGGCCCTTTATCAAAATACTCCGGAATCAATCCAGAAGAAGGACAAGGCCCTTTTCGGTAAAGTCGTTCCAGTATCTGATGACATAGTTCATAAACATGTTCCAGTATTCTCCGCGAGGATTAAGCGGTGTTACTCCGGTAAACTCGTTGAAGATGGTATATCCGAGTGCCTCCTCATCGAAGATCACGCCCATGATAGAATCCTGATTTACAGAAGCCTGTGCAGTTGTAAGCGTACCGTCAGCCTGAAGATATGTCGGTGTGATGTCGATCTCGTCAGGATCCTCAATAGCCTGCCAGTAGTTGACAGCTTCAACGTCTGCAAACTCAAGGAATTTGTAATTGTATGTGTCGGCAAGGACTCTTGCGTCGATATTGTTCAGAAGCCAGTTGAGCAGATATACTTTCTGTCTGTCAAAAGGTGTGTGTCTGTTGATATCGTAACCGGTGATCTGTGTCTGATACAGTGAAGATCTCTCTGTCATCATGTTGGAAAGGGTTGCAATTCTCGCATAAGCCCACTTGATGAAAGCAGGGAAGTTTGCAGGATCCTTGATAGTTGTTGCTGTGTAAGCGGGATTTGCTCCGGTTTCGGTATTGTATTCTGTAAGAAGATGGATGACGTCAGCGCTTGCTGCGATCTTTCCGGCCATGAAGTTTCCGAGGCAAAGTCTTGCAGCAGATTCCTTTGTCTGCTCGATCATGTCATAAGCGTTCTGTGTTACGGCCTCCATAAATCTTGCAAACTCTTCAGGACCCTTGAAAGCGTTGTCAAGCTGGTTTCTGAATATGGTGTAGCTCTTTGAGAACATAAGAGCGCCATAGAAGTTCACCTGGAGAGGCTGAGGCTTGTTCACTTCGTACATGTCGATGGACTGACCGTCTACGAGATCGAAAGCCTTGTTGTCCTGTAAAGGCTTGTCAGACATTACGACTTTTCTTGTAATGGCTCCCCATTTCTGGGAATCTGCCTGGATGCCTCCGAATTTGGCGTTGTAAGGTCTTACGCTGAAGATAGTTCTGCCCACTACCTGAGAGATAGCGTTCAGTACGGGATCATAACCGGCTGCAAGGGTTTTCTGCGCTACGGAAATGAAGCTGGAAACGTCAGTAGGTGCGACCTGTGCTGTGCCGGTTACCTGAGAATGAACGGCGTTTAATAGGGTGGCCGCCTGTTCAAAATCCATGGTGTTTACACTCATTTGTTTTTACCTCCTTTTTGCGGCGGTGCGATCAGCTCAGCCAGGACCTGTTCCGCCGTTTTTCCTGTGTCTTGTGGTAGATTTGATTTAGTTATATTCATCTGCTGAATATCTTTTCTCATCTTCTCAAACTCTGAGACGATAAAGGCCATCATGTCAGGCTCTTTCTGCGGTTCAGGCTCCTTTGCCTGGTCAGGTTCCTTTACGGGTTCCGGTTCAGGTTCGTTCTGTACCGGCTCCGGTTCGGCCTGTCCGCTGTTCATTGCTTCGATATCTTCCTTTGTGTAGCCCATGGCTCCTAATTTGAGAATTTCATCAATAGTCATTGTCCTGTCCTCCTTGATATCATGATCATAAAGAATTTAATTCCCTGAAAGGGTTGTTATACTGTGTACCGGTCCTGCTGTCCCAGTGGACGTATCTGCCATAGTTCGCAGCGATCTGTCCGGCGTTCTGGATCCCGAAATGGTATCCCCAGGAATACAGGCCTGATTCGCCTTTGACGCCATGCTTTTTGCAGATGGCAGCCCAGCGCTTTGACCATGCAACGAATTTCGTTGCTGTGGGCTTTCCGCCGTCTGTCCAGTCCATTGCGCAGCCTCTCAGATGGTTTGACGTAGAGATCCCGCCGACAGCCTTGTTCACAGCCTCAGATCTGAACCATGAAGTAACAGTCATGGGCCTTCCCAGCCATTTGCGGAATTCCTCGATACATACAACGAAAACAATGCTGTCCTTTGTCAGCCATGCTTTTGTTGATTTGTCCATGTTATACTCCGAATCAGTGAAATGATCGGATAATTTGTGTCCGTTGAGATATAAGCTCATTTTGCTAACACCTTTATTAATTCTTTAAGTTCGTGCAATATGTTTGTGTTGTCCTGGATCGTCTCCCGGAGGCTGTTTATCTCTTCCTTGTGGTTCTCGTTCTGTTTGTTGATGTACCAGAAAAGAGCGACAGCAACAACGATTGGAAAGCCAAGCGTTGAGATCATGTTCATGATCATTTGAATGTCCATTTTATCACCTCCGAAAATGCGGGCCGGGGTTAGTTTCCCGGGCGGGGAATTGCGCGCCCTTCCGGGGCTGCCCTTGCGCTCCCCGGCCTCTCATATAGTATACAATTCAAAAAGACTTTTTGTCAACATGTTTTCAAAACAAAAACAATTCTGCATATACATGCGATAGAATTTCATTCCGTAGTTCTTCAGATAGCGCTTCATGGCTATTTCGTCAGTCGTGAATTTAGGCGGGTTCCCTGTCCTGTGTTCGCTGACATAATACAGCTTCTTTGACTTGTGTTTATATATCGTGATCTCTCCGACTGTTACAACAGGGTTAAATTCGCGTATAGCCATGGATTTTATATTATCGGTAGGATTATATATGAAATCATTATTGAGCGCCATGCGCGAAAACTCGCTGCCTTCTGTGAGCTTATAAAGGGCTGTGTCATCCTTCTGTTTCATGATCTTGGTTGAATCCGGCAGCAGTATCAAGATTGACTTATCCCTGTCTATGTATAGCTCACGTCCGTTTTGCTTCATCTTTTCCGCGATACCCACAAGGCCCAGCTCCAGGAATATTGGATTTGCTATGTCAAAAGCGTTTGCCAGACAAAGAACAGTCATGGGTCTTTTCCCCTTCAGTTCGCGGTTTCTGTTCATGGTCTCGTAAGCGTTCAGGAACGCGGATCCCTCACTCTTTATCGGTCTCTCGTGTCTTTCCGGGATGAATTCATCATAAATAAGCAGCTTAACGTCTGAAGCGTCAAAGCCTCGCATGTTGGCGATCGTTGACAACGCGCAGGTGTATCCGATAGTTTCATCATCCAGCTCAAAACGCGCATTGTACTTTGACACGCTGGACGTTGTAACTTCAATGTGTCTGTCCTCACACACCGGCTTGAAGGGTGAAAACTCAGGCTTGTTTATCAGATCAGCCTGGGCCTGTGTCCTTCTCATCAGCATGAATTTTGTTCCGGTCTGCAATACATAGTCAAGCGCGCCGTAAGTTTTGCCGGTGGCTCTGCCTCCGACTATAAAATTGAAAGTACATTTATATGACAAAATCCCCTGGATATTGAGATATCCAGAGGAAAGATATATCCTGTTATTCATTGTTGTTTCTCCTTGCATTTATGATCAGGGCCGAGTGCTGAAAGTAGAAGCTCAGCACTTCATGCGATCCTGAAAACATGCTGTTGTCTATCATGTCGTCAGCGAATCCCTGCGCAAGCTCTTTGCGGGCTTTCGGATCCAGAACATGACAGTATACGAATTCAGGACCTGTGAGCAGTTTTAAAAAGTCAAGCACTGTCATTTTGTCAGATCCTCCCAGAATTCAACTAATACCGCAATAATGCCCAGAGATAGAATGAGCCACGCGGGAAAGCCTGTGTCTAAAAATAAATGTTCAAATATATTATACATATTCTTCAAGCCTCCTCTTTGCTTTATCTATCATGCCCACAGTGAAGCTGAATGTTTTGACAGCTTCATCCAGGCATGGTCTGTTCTTACTGATATTGAAACCGCAGTCCGCACATTCATGCTCGCTGCACCACTGATCTCTGAGTTCCTCAAGATCCCGGAGATCCTTCTCAAGCCACGTCATTTCGAAACCTCCTTAAATAATAGGGCCGTAATGTTTTTACGGCCCCGTAATGTGTTTACGCCAGCTCGCAGGTGATAAATGCTCTGCCGGATTTTGTCTGAAGTTCAAGTACCTTGATAGGTCCTACTTCGTTTTCGAATGTGTCAGCTGCCTTGCAGAAGCTCCTGATGAATGTAGGGCTGATAGTTCCGAATCTCTCGCCGTTATCTTCGATCACAAGCACAGTTTTCATTTCTCCGGATCTGTTGTCGAGATCCTCATACAATACCCATTTTTCAGGGTTCAGCACGCTTCCTGCTGCTTCCTGCATTTTCTTCACGCTCTGAGCCTCTGTCAGCTTATAAGCGTCTCTCTTGGTAAGTTCTGCGGGATACTGGTTCAAAATCTTCATTTCTTGTCCTCCTTATAAATCAATCTTTGAATAAATATTGTTACATGATCAGGTTCGATCATGAAATCAGCGACATAGCTGTCGTAATCAAAGTGGTGCGCTACGGCCAGCGCGCCGGCCTCGTCCTCTTTTCTGTTTTTGCCCGGTTCATTGTCAAGGTCATATTTGATAACCTTCATCGTCGGACTGATCTTCTTTAAAAATTCTCTTGTAAGCATTTATTTTTCCTCCTTATTATAATGACCCGCTACTTTAAGTTGGTTGTATATCTCCCAGCTTTTGGCCTCATGACTGGCAGCTAATCCCTGATAACCTTTAGATCTGAGATAATCCGCAGAATTTTGCGCCATGATTGATAACTCATTAAGAAAGAAAAATGTTTCCAGATCCGAAAAGTCCTCTCCTTTTCCTATTGTGGATCTTACCTTAATATCAATTTCTGCATTTCCAAATTTTACTAACATCTGTCTACCTCCATATTTATCTGATGTCCTCTGACATTTATAATTATATAGTATTCTTGAACACTTGTCAACAATTATTTTACCATTTTTTAATAAATATTTCGCGCCAGATATTAGCGTGCTGGAGGATCCTCGCATACTCTCCTGTTATGCCCAGCGTATATTCCGAATCTTTGATATATAGGTTTGACGTTATGGGGATATTCCGGCCCTCTCTGATAATATGATCCACGGCCGGCACATCATTATATATACTTTCAGTTCCGCCGGCTTTCCTGAATACGAATCCTTCTTTGAAGGCTTCAAGGCCTCCGGCAGCCTCCAGCTCCTCAGCGCCTTTTCTTTTGTTGACTCCGGCAATGGTTATTCCCAGCTCACCGTCCGGGTATCTGTATGCGTATTTTTTAGCGCCCATTGTGGCAAATTCGGTATAGTCCGCGTCATGCTCCATCACTCCCAGATAATGCTCAACGCCTTTCGGATCCGTTGCACATGCCCCGTTTTCGATGGATCTGCGCTTCTTCCTGGAATTGAAGGCCCTGAAGTCTATGTTGCCCAGATATTTTACAGAGTCAGTATCGCAGTAAACGAAACGATCTCCGCACAGTTCTATTGCCTCCTCCAACTCAAAACGGCACCAGCTTGTCGTCCAGACGCCCCAGGCGTACGACATGAAAGCGCGCTTGTTTGCTGTTTCCAGCAGCTCTGTTTCATCATCGGTCCGGTATATAAAATCATTCACAAAGTCAATGGACTGCTTCACAGGGCTTTGTACGCTCATGCCATAAACGGAATTCAGCTTATTTTTAGACTTCATGTAGTACAGTTCCTGACCGGCAACTCCCTTCAGCTCTGTTTTTCTCCGGAAGTATTCCATGACTGTTTCCCGCAGCTGCTTTGGCAGAAGCCCATATCTTGAATGATAAAATTCGTCAAACTCTATCCATTCAAACTCATATTCCTTCAGAACGATCCTGAAGTCAAGATCCGTCAGCGTTGTTTCCAGATAATCAGCTGAGAGGATGCGTCCATTGTCATTCTCGCAGTTTTTCACGTTCCGGCATTTTGCTTTGGCCAGATATGGCGCTCCCCACATCGGATCCTTCAGCTTTACATTGAACAGTTTGATCCGCATAAGGCATGCGCGCTTGTGCTTGTATATCTTCAGCAGACATCTGTCAAGGTCCATGCCGTCCTCCTTCAGCCATGGAGACATGGGAAACCGGCAGTTGATCTGCGCTGAAGGATAAGCGCTGGCAAAATCCATGCTGTGAACGTCATGCAGGATGTAGTCAGCATAATACCGGTTTGCATGCGTGTTCCCGCCTCTGAAAGCCTCTCTGAGCATTGAAAACACTTCATAGTCCGGCAGCATGTCTTTAAGATCCTGACGGTTATAATGGCGCATTGCGGCCTTTACATCACGTCTGACGTATCCGGTGGAAGTAAGAGGTAGAGTGTAAAATGTGTCATGCTCCAGATCCATCTGTATACGCATGGCTTCAACAAGGCCTTTAACGTCATTGATACAGTACTGCAACTCTGTTTCTGATAATTCAGTCCAGGGATATCTGGCTATTGAATAGTCGAAATCCTCTCCGGAGAGCTTCACATCTTCAACGCCCATTTTATTGGTGAATTCTGACAGGCTCATGTTCGTTTGGAGATATGAACACCTGAATTCTATATGGCTGAACATTTCACACTTCAGGACCTTGCGGGAATCCACCGCAAACACTTCTTCCTTTGTGAATTCATAGATACCGCGTAAAAATTGAAATTCAAATGACAGGTTATGAACAAATACTACGATATATTCATCGGTGTTCAGTTCAGCGCATATCCTTCTGATAAACTTCAGGAATTCATCCCAGGTCCTGCCCATCACTGTTATGTCGTCGATCTGAAACTGCCATATATACATGAAGGCCTGGAGGCTCTCGCGGTCATTCGTTGTTTCGATGTCAAATGCACAAATACAGTTCTTGTATTTTCTCTTGTTGTCGCGCCTTCCCTGATTGCCCTTCTTCCGGCGCTGGTTCCTGGTATTTGGTATTTTGTTGTAGTCGAATGTATCACAGTTATAAATCATTTCTGCGTCAGTCGCCTGATCTTTCTTCTGATGGCCGGCATTGTTGCACCGCTTGCGCTGCGTGCCGGTTTCATTCTCTCTAATTCTGATAAATGCTCTGCGAAATACTCAAAGTTCTCTTTGACCAGTTCAGGGTCAATTCCGATCTTCTGGGAATTGTTGAACACGTCTGCTGCGTCTCCGGAGTCAAAGGCCTTTGCACCGTACTGGTCTCTCAGATCGTCCATGTAGTCAGTAAACTCATAGAAGTTCGATTCGTCTATGAAATCATAGCCCTGATTATGCAGTGATTCGATCTCACGCTTCATGTACGCTTTCTCACCTCTGACTGTATGTCTGGGATCCCTCAGATATCTGCTTGTTTCTGCAAGCTCTGACCTGATCTGGTTTTCTGTCAGGTCTCTTACTTTTGGGAACCGGTAACTACCATAACTTCCCAGGCCCTGAGATTCGAGCCTGGACAGTCTTTTGTTGGCAACTGAACGAAGTTCACTGTATGCCTTTTTAACCTCTGAAATAGCCATTTTGGAGATCTCAAAAGGGAAAAATATCTGCTTCATTGTTTCGTGCCTCCATCGTTGAATTCAACCATCATGCTGCATACTGTACGGATCGCTGCCAGAATGACCGCTTTTGGTCCCAGGCCTGCGTTCTTCATTTCATCAAGAAAACGGATCACATCCCGGTCCCGGTCATAATCGAGTTTGATAGAATAAGTTTTGTATTTGG
>Ga0247611_10007771_pt1 | contig 13356 bp, 12 predicted proteins | sample 177DNAGHGhighgp2_FD_192422 | JGI IMG/M metagenome (GOLD analysis project Ga0247611, IMG submission 192422) | Sheep rumen microbial communities from Palmerston North, Manawatu-Wanganui, New Zealand - 1770 DNA GHGhigh gp2 | ecosystem: Host-associated > Mammals > Digestive system > Stomach > Rumen... | reverse complement strand
CTATTAGTGGGCTTATTTGTATTATCAGTAGGAGAATGTTATGGTAAAGTTAAAGAGAATATTAGAAGATGATGGAGTAACATCAATACCAGCCTCTTCATTTCCTCAGAATGCAGTGATGTATTATGGGTTAAAACCAGAAGCTAATTTAAGAGAGTATCAGTTTTTCTTTACAGTATATGATAAAGATAGATCTATAGATTCTATAATAAAAAATAAGGAAAGACCAGATCGTATCTTTAAATCAACTTCTAGGCATTCTTTAGAAACAGATATACAAAATTCTAGTTTCCTAACTGATAAAGATTTCGGAGCTATCAATAAATACAGGGATGATGATACCCGTACTTTTATAGGGTATATTTTAGAACCAATGTATGCTGTTAATAAAGATAGTTGGGATTATGCTAATGTATATCTCGACATAAATAATAACATTATTATAGATTGGAGGCATTAAAAATGCGCACATTAAAAAGAGAATCAAAGTCCTTAGTAAGAAAAGAGGATAATAATTACAGTGCTAATATGGGAGTTGATGATATTGAGGATATCATTGCCGCTGGATTAGACTGGACACAAGCTGATTTTGAAGCACCAGAAGATGAGCCTAGAGATTATGATGACGCTTCTAAGCTAATCACTATTGCTCAGGCAGAGAAGATTATTGGTGAGCGTCCAGATGCTTCTAAACCAAAACCACCAACTTCAAAAAATCCAAGACCTGATACTCTCCGTAAATATCAGGATGCCATTAATTCTTATAAATATAGAGTTAAGGCTTTAGCAGCATGGGAAAAGAAGTTTGATCGTTTAGTAGCATTGGCACAATTATTAAAGAATAAGAAAGACGATTTAGATGGTCTTCGTGATGAGTTAGCAAATTGGGCTTCATCTTATCGTGGTACCTTCTTAGTACGTCAAGGTAGAGATAGTTATAGTTGGATTCAAGATCCTGTTAAAGTCGTAGATGCTTTAATAGAGAAATTAAATATTCCAGATGAAATTACAAGTTTGGATGATAAAGCTACTTGGAATTTCGATAATATTGATTTTGATGAGGATACAGACACTTTCCCATCAGTGTTAATTACTGTTGGTCGCAACATGGTTCGTTTAGTTTCTATACCAGATGATCTTAATGATATTTCCGATGTTATTGAAGATTATGTAGATACCATTGAGCCTAAAGATCTTCTATCAAAAACAAATGCTAAGTTAGATCAGAAATCACAGAGAGTTCTCCAAGAATGGAAGAATAACAATGTGACAAATGCACAGTTAGATGCAGGTAAACAGGAGTTGAAACTTTATATAGCTTCTGTAGCTTTCTTAAAAGAAGTACAGCAGTTAAATAAGTATCCTAATGCTACAAAAGTAAGTGAATTGGTAAATCATTTCTTACAGCAGATTTAACAATTCTATATCTTCTATCCATAAAGCCTAGAGAATAAAATGTCTCTGGGCTTTTCTTTTATTGTTATAAGATTAAGAATATTACCCGTATAGTGATGTGTCTGACCTCTTATCAAAAGGAGATATTATGAAGAGGGTAGCAATTCTTGTAGGTATTTTGGCAATTATGTTTACAGCTTGTAGTGAGGATGCTACAAATAATCCACTATTCAATTCAAACTTAATTTTAACCAAACAAGATATTAAGGTTGGTTTATATCCTAATAGAATTTTATCAGATGGTCAATATGTGTATGTGGTAAATTCTGGGGATAACACAGTAGGAAGATTATCACTTTCTACCTATGAATATGATAATAATTTCATTAAATTAGATCAGGGAACAAATCCTTATTCTCTGTCATTAAAATCTAACCATCTTTATATTTCATCTTCTGGAAAGATGGATGATAGTTATAATGCAGATGATATTATAGTAGATGTAGATCTTTTTACAGGGAGTAAAACAGAAGTACTGAAATCACTATTTATGGTTTCAGATATTATAACATCAACTTGTATAGAGTTTGTTGAGTCAGAGTATGATTATGCAAATTCTACAGCTAAAGGTAAAGTAACACAGTATTGCTCAGACCAAACTTTATCAGTACCTACTACTTGTAAAAATCCAACAAGGATTATGGCAAATGAAGATGGTTATATAGTAACTTGTTCTGGTGTATATAGCTATGATGCAGATTATAATATTACAGGAACAGTTGGATCTGGAGTTTGCTTTTATAATGAACATCTGGAAGAAACTTCTTGTAAGATGGAAGATAAAGATTCTGGATCACCATCAGTTGGTGAGAAAACTATACTTATCGGATCAACTTATTCTGGAAATTTAACAATTATTAAAAATGATACTTTGGATACGGTTTCATTAGTAGAAAATTCTATGCTTGTACCGGTTCATTTGTATAATGATACTTATGCAATAGCCGGGTTTAATAATTCAACTATTTATTTGTATGATGCAGAAACAAAAGCAGTAATTACAGAATACTCTATGAGTAAGACAGATTTAGATAAGAAAGGGCCTTTAGATATGGTGTATCTACCAGACACTTCACAGTTAATTGTGTTAAACTCTCTTTCTGCAACAATAGACGTGTTTACCATTAACTAATTGGAAAGCCTCTTAAAAGAGGCTTTTATTTTATATTATGAAGAAGTTAATACTTACATATTTACTTTTATATCCTAATTTGTCTTATGCACAGGATTTATTAGAACTGGATCCTGTAGAAGTGGAATCAACTTCATACATACAGAGTATTACTAAAACAGGAGAGACAATCGTACAGAATTATGTACAAGAGCATAATACAATAGCTGTTAAACAATATTCTCCATCAGATGTTTTAGTAGAATACCACAATGTTACTTTGAATGATTCTGCTGATAATAAAGTAGAGCTATCGCACTATCCTAAATTTTTATTAAGAAATATAACATTATCTGATAGAGTATCTTTCGGCCCTTCCTATGAATTACAGAATCAGGAGATTAATGGCACCATATTGTCTAATATATCCTTATCCACTTTGAAGGAATTTGAACTATTTACACAATTTAAATCTCCTTATATAGAGGGATTCTTTTTTGGTAATACTTCCCCGGGAGACTTTGAGTTTGTAAATTCAAAAGAAGAATTACAAACTAGGGAGAATAATAAGCAACAGAGATTAGGATTCTCTGTCTATTCTACACAGTTAGTAGGCACTACTATTATTCAACCTTTCTTTTATTATTCACATTTTACTAGAGGGGTAGGAGGATTATCGGAATTTCCTAGGTCATATAAAGATGCTGAAGAAGTAGGAAATTTGGTTTTGGTAAATAATTCAACCTTTACATTGTTAGGTGTATCAGAGTTAGAAACTTCTATTTCATATCGTTACCAGACTTATAGTTATAGTAACCCTCACTCTAAATTTCCTAGAGATGCACAGATAGAAACAGATGATCATTCCTTAGATATTAGCTCTTCATATAAGTATTCAGTTAGTTTTTTTGTAGTAGGTGGTGAAGCGGAATATAAATACAACCAATATAAAGATAATTCACGACACCAGTTTATACTCAATCCATTATTAAGTTTTGAGTACACTAGTTTTCTTATAAATTTACAGGCCCCACAGATTATACTAGATACAGTATACCCACAATACTCTTTATCTTTTAGTTATTCATTACAGAATTTATTAATCCAGTTGTCTACTAATAGGACAGTAAGATTACCAACTTTTAATGAGTTATACTTTCGCAATGAATTTGTACATGGAGATAAGAATCTTTCTCCTCAAGTAGATTATAAAACATCTTTGTTACTACGATATAGGTTTCCTATAGCAACACTTTCTTTAGAAACCTCATATTCTTATCTTCAGGATTTAATAAGGTTTACTCAAGATACACCATATTTATTTGTAGCTCATAATATTCCACAAGTACAAGTTGTAACAGTAACCCCATCTTTACAAATAGATTATTCTATTTTTACACTCCATACTAATTACTCATATTCATATTCTAAAGTAGAGGGCCTGTATAAATTACCATTATTATCAGAGCATGAATTTTATTTATCAACTGGTATTCAATCAGAAGATTATAAAGCATTATTGATATACTCTTACTCTTCCCCTAAGTACCTTCACTTTACCAATACAACGGAATCTATTTCTGATTCAAATCTTAGTATAAAGTTATCATATAAATATGCCTTTGTAGAGGCACTAATGGAATTTAATAATATTTTAAATTCCAGAAGGGAAACATCAATACAGTTTCCACTTCCTAGATTTAATGCCTCTTTTTCACTAAAGATACTTTTATAGGACATTAGAAAATGAAAAGAACATCAGAGTGGGTTTCTCCGGCACATCCAGATAGATTAGCAGATTGTATAGCGGCTAGAATTATAGATGAGATCATAGCCAAAGATGGTTTTAATTCTCATGCCGCTATAGAAGTGTTTATCACTGATAATCATGTTATTGTAGGTGGTGAAGCAACAACAACTTTATCATTAACATCCACTTCTATTGAACCTTATATTAAAGAAGTGTTGGTAGATATTGGATATAATACTTCTCTTAGAAATAAAGGTTTTACTAAATCAGAAGTTTACACATCGAATGACTATAAGATTAGCTCTTTTGTTATTCCACAATCTCCTGATATTGCTAAAGGTGTGGGAATAGAAAAGGGATTTAATGATAATGGTATTTTCTTTGGCTATGCAGAAGATTCTAATCCTTTATATCTGGGTTTAGCACATGCAATAGCAACTGAATTGGGTGAGTGTTTATATAAAGAGTCTTTAAAAGAAGAATCAATATTTGGACCGGATATTAAAACATTAATAACAGTAGATGAACAATCACAGGTAACAGATATTACAGTATCTATTCCAACTATTCCAAAGGTTGTAGCAGAAAAAGAGACTACAGAATTAGAAGTAACTAATATTATTAAGAATTTCTTTTATAAGAATACGTGGACTAAGTTATCCCCAGAAGTGAATATTATTATAAATGGTACAGGGAGATACTCTATACATGGATCTAAAGGCGACTCAGGGTTGACAGGCAGAAAAATTGTAGTTAATCACACAGGTGGATATGCACCTAATGGTGGTGGATCACAGATTAAAGGTTTTACAGCCGCAGATTCTTTGTTGAACTTTGCCTCAAGATGGATAGCGAAATCTATAGTTAAATCAGGATTAGCACATTCTTGCACAACAGCTTTATCTTGTGCGATAGGACAAAAGAAATTACAATCTTTTTCTGTATTGTTAGATGGTGAAGAACCAGAAGGTGTTACTTTAGATAGAATTAATACTGTCATAAATAGCATAGAATTTTCACCTAAATATTTGAACTCTATATGGGATTGTTATTATTCGCATCACTTTTATAATATTGTTAAATCGAACTTTTATGGTAAGGATCAGGATTGGGAGAAGAACTTATTGGTATTCTAAACCACTAGATTAAGAGTATTATAAAAGGCCGATAGTATTATCGGCCTTTTTGTTTTGGAGCAACAATGGAACTAGAATTAAGAAATGTGGGTATTATTAAGTCAGCCCACCTAGAGTTTATTCAGGGTTTGAATCTTATTGTTGGATCATCCTCATCCGGCAAAAGCACTCTGTTAAGAGCTATACGCTGTATGATGGATAATTCTTTTTCTGATTCTAATATCTCGTATGGTCAGAAAAAGTTGGCAATAAGAATGAAGTATAATGATCATTCTGCCACATATATTAGAGATTTAGATAATACGGTCCGTAAATCTGCATACCAAGTAGATGGTAAAGTATATACAAAAGTAGGTAGAACATCATTAGAGGATTTATCAAACATATTTAAATTATCGCCAATAGAAATAGATGGAGAGAAGATAAACTTTAATTTCTCCGCTCAATTCTCTGGCCCATTTCTACTTTTGGGATCTCCATCTCTATTATACTCAATCCTTACGTATCGTTCTACATTTGATATAACAAAGGTGAATGATCTCTACTTTTCTGATTTGAAAAAAGTAAAGCAGGATATAAATGCACTTATTAAAACGAAAGAAACATTAGATAAAGAGAAAGAACAAAAAGAGAAGGAACTTCAAAAGTTAGAATCTTTCCCAACTGTTTTCATTCGTGTTCAACAGCTAAAGCAACAGTATGAAACATTACAGAAGCAGAAAACCATTTATAACACTTATCAAAATACCCTTAGTCAGATAAATGTAAGCAAAATACGACTGTCTAAAATTAACAATGTGTTATCCTTTTATAAAGGATATTCAGACACATTATCAGAGTATAGTTCCTTATTACAATATGTTAGCTCTAAGAAGCAGATAATGTCTATCAGAAAATCTCTTTCTGATATAGGAGTTATTAATTTATGCATATCTGATATACTACCAGAATATGAGTATACTAGATTGTTGCGTGGTTATATTACCATTAGTAATCGTGTAAAACATAATAGATTATTATTAGATAATATGAACATTCAAGGTTGTAGTATTGTAGAGATTTTGCAGAAATATATTCATTCCTTAAATAGTGTTAGAGATAAAAAAGAGGCTGTACAAGAAATTCAACAGCAATTAAATAGTGTGTCTGCGAGTATAAAGAAAGTAGGCGTGTGTCCACTTTGCAACCAACCAATTTGTAATCACTAAAGGAGAGAATAATGGAAGTAAAGGAATTTGAAGCTCTTAAAAAGAAACAAGAAGATTTGCAGTTGTTAAAAGCTAAAGAGGAAACAAAGTTAGAGTCTCTTGAGAAGGAGCTGGAATCTTATAAGACACAGCTTAGTGATTTAGGGATTACAGATTTGTCTAATGCAGAATCTTTACTTGAAGAAAAAGAGAAAGAACTACAAACCCAGTATGAAGAAATTTCAAAACTTCTATCCCAGTTAGAGAGCTAATCAATGGATATACAGGCTTTAGAAAAAAGGGCAACTGATTTATACATTAAATATAATGCCCTTAAATCTTCTTATCTTTCTACGGTACAATCTATTGAAGACCTAGGAAAGGAATATACAGCACTAACAGATAATAGAACCTTGTTAGAAAGATCTAAACCTTTTATTGATGATATTATTGATAAGTTCTCAGAAACATCATTAAAGCGATTAGAAGATCTTTTAACATTGGGTGTATCTAGAATCTTTCAAGATAGAGATTATAAAGTAGAAATAAAGGTTTCAGAGAAACGGTCAGCGAAATGTGCAGAATTATATCTTATAGATTCTGGACATTCTTTTCTTATGCGTGATTCCTGTGTAGCAGGTGGAATACTTGTAGTAGTAGGTTTTCTTATACAAGTATTCTACGTAGCTAATTTGGATGTCGCTAAAATTCTCTTTTTGGATGAGGCACTTTCTAATATATCCACACAATATTTAGATAATTTCTTTTCTTTTGTAAAAGAGTTATCACAGCAAATTGGTTTAACAGTTGTACTTATTACCCATGATACTCGTTTCCTTGAATATGCGGATCGGCTGTATAAAGTAGCAGGGGGAGTTTATACATTAGAACAAGTCAAACAAGGACAACAGAACCATGAGTAAAATTATATTTGTTGGGGATACACACCTTAAAGGATCAACTCCAATCTCTAGAAAGGATAATTATTCAGAGACTATTCTTAATAAGATACAATTTATCCGTGATTATGCTAATGCAATAGATTGTACAACTGTTATTTTCCTTGGGGATATATTTGATACAGTCAATACTTCCTTGCAGTACTTTTCACATTGTCTAACAATGTTTAAACAAATCATGGATAGTGGTATAGAGTTATATACTATTGTAGGTAATCACGATTTACGTTATGATAGTATGGAAACTTTACCTATTACTCCATTAGGTATTCTGGTGAAATCGGATGCTATAAGAATACTAGACTCTCTAATAGTAGATGATGTTTATATAAAAGGTTGCCATTTTCCAGAATCTCCAGAGAAGAATACTCAAACGGAACTTTACTCTATATTATTGCTTCATAGATTTTATGAATCTGGCTTTAATGAAACACCAGTAACAAAAGAAGAAGTAATAGAGCTTGATTATGATACTTGTATTTTTGGACATGATCATAGACCTTATCAGACAGTAGATATAGAAACACCTACAAATACAATAAAAGTAATTAGGCCGGGATCTTTAGCGAGAAATACATCAGAGCAATATAATCGTCTTAGAAAACCTCGTATTTTAATTATGGATACAGAGACTAAAGACTTTTATTATGAAGATGTACCGGCAGAATCAGGATTAGAGATATTCTTTGAAAAGCAAGCAGAAGAGCAATTAGTTAGTATGAAGGAGTTAGTAGATTACTTAAAGTCATCTTATCATACAGCAGACTCTTCCATAAGAGATTATGTAAAAAATACAACAATGCCAGATGATGTACGTTCCTTAATCAATACTTATTTAGATCTTCTAGGAGCATAAAATGAATTTTATACGAAACTATATTGATAATTTTTAAAAAAGAAGGTTTAAACCCGGTTTTAGTTCATAACAACCTTAAAAAATTCATAATAATAGATTCTTTACAGAATTATATAAAAGACCATAAACTTATGGTCTTTTTCTTTACTTACCGTAACCATTCATTCAAAAAATATAAATGAATTTAAAATCTCAACCATACTATATTGATATAATTTTGTAGATTAGAACCCATTTTATATTTTTAACCTAGTATGAAATCAGAAAACGATTTCAGTAGGGTTGGGAGAATACAAATCACAACCCTAACTAAAATTAAGAACTAAAATTGACCCTAACTAAAATTGACCCTAACTAAAATTGACCCTAACTAAAATTAAGAACTAAAATTAACCCCAAATTATAAAATCTTAACTAGATTTATACAACATGCTTAAGAAAACATACATTAAAGAGTATTATAAATTGTCTTTAACCAGTCTATAGCATGACTGATAATAAACCTCACTTAGGAGAAAACATGGAACAGGATATCTTTGATCTTAATGATGTTGATTTAGACCAAATAGCGGATTCGCAGGATTCTAATGAAGGGATAATAGAAGCTATCCCAACAGACGATCCTTATTGGCAAATACCATCATCAGAATTAGCAATTTTCCTTCAACTAGCCTCACTATTTAGTTGGAGATCTGGCCGGGATCTTACATCAAAGTCTGTCAGTTTAACCACCTCTACTGATAAAGCCTTCCTAGAATGTAGAGCAACAGACTTTGACACCTACCTATTGTATAAGATTCCTCTTACTGGACAGAAACCAATCCCACAGTGTCTAATATTCCCTACTTCCACGTTGGTTAAATTGGTTAAACTATGTCCCAAGCACCTTGTAATAAAGCAAGGTCAAGGTTCCCCCTCTTCTTTGATTCTAGGTCAGTGGGTAGAGATAGAACCAATTATCTTAGACCCATCCCTGTATATTAATACAGATCCAATTCAACCAAAGGGACAGTTTGAAGTCCCCAAACTTCTCTCCAGTCTAATTCCTATAGCTTCATCCGCAGTAGTACCCAAAGATAGAAATCTACAATTCTTTACAGAAGCATTACAGTGTACATATCTTTGGTCAACTATACAGGTAGAATCACCAACCCCAGTATCATTTATTCTATCAGCTAGAGAATCCAATCTATTGAAGGCGTTATCGAGTGATACGATTCAGTTAGGTATAACAGAATCAGACCTTCCAAGATTGTCTCTTTCAACAGAGAGATCCACCTTACTTCTTATTCATCGTAAACCAGAGAACCCAATAACCCAGTTTAATTTCCCAGAGTTTTATATTGAGATTGACCCATCTATTCTTCATTCTCTAGTACAGTTATCTGAGACCCTTCCATCCTCTTCTGGTCTTCTTCAATTCCAGTATACAGAGACAGATGGTATGATAATTACCTATTGCTCTAAGTTATCGAATACTCCATATACAGTATCCTGTAATACTCATGGCAAACCCACTGCATTAGATCCATCCATGTTACAAACAAAGATTCTAAAGCAGTTATTAAAGCCATTAGGTAATAAACCTATTAAACTAGGTTGGGATTCCACCACCCTCTTTGTCCAATCAGAAGAAGCTAAGTTATCCATCCAGTTTGAATCCTAATTTAGGTGAGTAATCCTATACCCTAAAGATGGGTATAGGATTATTTTATAAGGAGTATTATAATGGTCCAGTTTACCCTATCAGACAATATATCCTCTTTTAGATTCTCAGCTAAAACTTCCACAATAACTCTTCCTAAAGCTATAGAGAAAATGTTACCAGAGGATCAAGAATTAATAAAGCAGTTTACAGTCTATGTGCGTGATACCTATATTAAAAAAGTCGTCCAGTTTACCACCACTTCTGTAGGACAGAAGATTTGTGCTATTCAACTTAGGCATGAATCTATAAATGAAGCAATACATCATTACCAAGAGAAACTAACACCAGAAGTATTCAATCCTATATACTCCCAGTTTCAATCTTTGTCGCAAACTACTAGATCTTCTAGGAGGAATAGTGTATTAGAGAAACCAAAAGTAAAATCTTCCACTTCTTTAGATCATATAGAAGATCCTTTTTAAAACCTTTGGGAGAATAGTATGAATCATCACCAGACTCTATTAGAGAATACCCGTAAGCATTGGGAAATGAGAGATTTTTGGTCTATTGATACAAATCAAGACCGATACCAAGATTGGGACTTAGCAAAACTTAAAGTCTTAATAGTCATCCTTTCATCCTATGAAGTAAAAGCAATCTCAAATACATATACCTGTATCTCCACATTAATGAAAGATTCAGCAGAGAAATGGACTGATATATTTATTGATGCTTGCTTTTACCCATCTCAGCCTATGCAAGATAAATTAACCGAGTTACAGATTCCCATTATGACCGGCATTTCTTCTCATAGAGACTGGAGAGATTATGATATAGTAGCAATATCCCATTCTATATCACTAGAAGCGTTAAATATCCCTCATATATATTCTCACTCAAATTTCCCTTTTAGCCACGAAGAGCGTTTTCAAGACCCTAATTGTCCTATTGTTATTTATGGTGGAGCTGCTTCCGCTACCATGTTCCCATCATTAGGCGGAAAGATAAAAGATCATGGCACATCTTTATATGATATTGGATCTTTAGGAATGGGTGAGCCAATTCTGCCACCCCTCTTTAAGTTCCTTTATGACTTTAATTTAAAGACACCCATTAAATCCAATAAACAGCTGTTAGTAGATCAACTGTTAGATCAGGAGATCTTCCGCACCCGTCTATTCTATCCTTTTCTATATAATATCTCTCATTCAAAAGGAAAGATTACATCTATAGAAAGATTAGATCCACGTATACCAGAGAAAGCTAAACTTAATCGCATCCATTTCCCAAACTTTAAAGGATTTAATCGTAAGTATTTTGCACCAAATGGAATAGCTTGTGAACGTCACGATGTTCAAGTAGCTTCAGGTTGTTCATCCTACTGCTGCGCTTTTTGTAGTGAAGGCCAAGAAGGTGGCCACTATACAGAAAAGCCAATAGAAGAGATAGAACAAGATATATTAGAATCAAAGTGTTATTCTGCGGCTAATAATTACAATGCCTTTTCCTTTAATTGTAATTATTACTCCCAGTACTTTGATATGTTAAAATTATTCATAACTCACTCATCTTCAACCTCTATATTCAATCAGAGAGCAGATGTGTTAGGTAATTCACCAGATTATGTAGCCGCCGCTAGAAAGATGGGTGTAATGAAAATTTCTACTGCGTGTGAAGGTATATCTGAACGGATTAGGCAGAATATCCTTAATAAGAATCTACCACGTAAAACCCTTGTACAAGCGTGTAAGAATGTATTTATCCAGAAAATGCTAGGATTAAAGTTTACAATGATTCTAACTGGATTAGAGACTAAAGAAGATTTAGAAGATTTCTATTCTACGATAGATGAGATTCTTCGAGTAAGAACTGAGTGTCATTCTAATACAAAGATTTCTCTCACATTCACTCCACTTTTGTATTATATTCAAACACCTTTCCGTTGGGTAAAGCGTGTAACATCAAAGGCTTCATGGGAACATGAGAGAATATTAACAGAAATGATACCGTTCCTTATGGATCGTGGAATAAAAATGAAATTCTATGGTTCTGGAATAACCACCTATTTTGAGCAATTAGTGATAGATGCTGGATGGCAATCAACCAACATTCTTATGGATTTAGCACTAAAGCATAATATAGACTATACTCGTGGTGTGCCGGATTCAGCAAAACCAATAGTAGAAGAGATATTAAAAGAATATGATATACCGTTTGACTTTTTCTTTGATGGTTTTGATCCAGACAAAGACATTCTACCTAATGACATGCTAGAGTTCACAACCTCTAAGAAATTAGAGGAGTGGAAAGAGATGTTTAAGAAGAATGATTATTATCATCCACTCTGTCTTAGAACAGCGGCTAATATGAATGCTAAGTGTTATAACTGTGGCGGTTGTTCTACTGTAGAGGAGAAGAAGTCAGTATTTGCTAGATCCTTAAATGATAAGTCAGACCTTAACTCTGTTTTAGCCGCAATGACTAAAGCTAAACCAAAGTCTGTAATTAGATTTGTAGTAAAGCAATTTCCACTGTTTGCATTCTATTCTAAAGAGATGTTATCTCATTATATCACTTCTCAATTTATTCGTAGGGATGAAAAAGTACAGAAGTCTTTTTATAAAATAGGATTTAATTCTACTACTTGGGTATCCGATAATTTCCAGTTACCAATGTATTCAGGCTTGTTTGTCTATGATGTGGAATTTAAATCTTATATTACTGCTGAGTATTTGAAAACTTTTAAAAATGAAGTAAATACAGTATTAGAGACTTGTCAGATAGTAGATATTATACAGGGTGATGTACAGGATGAGGTGGATAAATCAGGATTACAGTTATATCTCTGTAAAGTTCCATTTTATACACCGGCTAAACTCAAAGAAAGATTATTATCTTATGATTGGCAAGTTAAAGTAGCAAAGAAGGCTTTTCCATCTGTGAAATTTGTAGATGCTGATTTCACACCTTATAAAGATCAGATCCTTTTTAAGGAAGATGGATTGAATATCATAATAGCAATGGCTCTACCAATTATTTATAATCCATTCTCTGTAATAGCTTCTATTACAAAGAAACCACTAGATTATTGCTATATGAACGCTGATGTACAAATATTAGATACTGGTAAAGAGATAGATGCTTCATGTAAATGTGGAGAACACCTGTATTACTCTTGGACAAATAATAAGATTATAAAGGAGTGCCCACGTTGTCGATTAAGAAAAATACTCTCTGTCATTAAGTAGAAATGG
>Ga0247611_10007770_pt1 | contig 13357 bp, 7 predicted proteins | sample 177DNAGHGhighgp2_FD_192422 | JGI IMG/M metagenome (GOLD analysis project Ga0247611, IMG submission 192422) | Sheep rumen microbial communities from Palmerston North, Manawatu-Wanganui, New Zealand - 1770 DNA GHGhigh gp2 | ecosystem: Host-associated > Mammals > Digestive system > Stomach > Rumen ... | reverse complement strand
GAGCGAGGAACACAGGGCGAAGGCCAAACTCTATATTTCCTATCTGCATAGTTCTTTATTAGATGCTATGGTCTCTATAGTTGCTATAGCAGGTTTAGACACTTCTCAATGGGGATGCCGCGGTTCTTGTCGGGCAGGTCGCGATTGCTGTCGATAAGACGGCTGACGACTTTCATGGCCGTTAGTGTGCTTTCGCGAAGCGGTTCGCCCTTCATCAGGTGGCCGATAAGGACGGCAGAGAAGATATCGCCTGTGCCGTGGAAGAGTACTGGAATCTCCTCGTAGTCGAGACGGAAATAGTGTCCATCGTTGAGATGCTGGGTAAAGCCTGACAGTGGCTCATTGCTGCGCCGTCCCACAACGCAGCTACGACCATCTATGCGCATACTGGTAATGAGAGCCGAGCGGGTGCCAAGCTGGATAAGACGGTCGAGCATGATGCAGGCTTCCTTCCAGGTGAGCCCGTCTGCCCGATAAGGCATGTTGGTGAGATAGCATGCCTCCGTATAGTTGGGGAAAATGAGGTCGGCCACGCTGACCATTTCGCGCATCAGCTGCACGTGACGATTGGAAATACCGTTGTAGAGATGGCCTGCGTCGCCCATTATAGGGTCTACGAATATGGTGGTGCCATCGTCGTGCAGATGACGGCAGTAGTCAGCCACGAGACGCGCCTGTTCCTCACTGAACATCAGTCCGGTACAGACAGCATCGAAATGGAATCCCAACTGTTGCCACACAGGGATGGTCCCACGCATGTAATCGGTGGTCTCGAGAGTGTTGAACCGTCCATAGTCGAGCGTGTTCGACACTAGAGCTGTGGGCAGGTTATAGGTGGCATGGCCCAGATAGGTGAGAATGGGCAACATTGCCACCATGCCTACATGGCTACAACCTACGACATCGTTTATAAGGAGAATCTGCTTCAAGGGTAGAGTGTTAATTACTATTGCACTTTGATGGTGACGGTCTGCTCAAGTTTGCGGTCGTCGTCAATGACGCGCAGACGGAGGTTGCCGGGCTGACGAGCTCCCTGAATGATAACCACCAGTTGACCGGCAAAGAGCTTCATCGTGGGCTGGGCGAACGACTCGAGCGAGGTGGCATCGCCATTGCAGACAGCGCGGAACCTGCCGGCTCCCTCAACCTCGAAGCGCATGCGGTCGTCGGCATAGGGGATGAGCGTACCGTCCTTATCGACGAGCGATACGGTAACGAAAGCAAGGTCGTCTTTTAATTGAGAGTTGAGAACAATCTCGTCGTGCTGTGTCCATACATCGAGTTGCAGACGGTCAGGCTCTGATGCGGTGCGGATGGTTTCCTCACCAGCCTGACGGCCATTCTCATCATAGACTACAACACGCAACTCGCCTGGCTCGTACTTAACATCGTTCCAGCGCAGACGATAACGGTCAAGACGCCTGTCGGGATTAATAGCGACTTCCTCATTGCTGGCCTTTGCCTTCTTCACGCGGCCTTGGCTCTTGCCATTGAGGAAAAGCTCGCCCTCGGGATAGTTAGTATAACAGTAGACGGGGGTTACCTGTCCGATGCGGTTCTCAGCCGTCTTCAGCATCTTGCTGCCACGTTTGGCATTCTTCTTTGTCTTGGGGCCGTTCCACGTCCAGTGGGGCAGCATATGGATGGTATGCTCGTCGCGATTCCACTTTGAGCGATAGAGCCAGTAGCGGTCTTTTGGCAGTCCGGCGAGATCGCAGATGCCGAAATAACTGGAACGTGAGGGCCAGTATTCGTCGTAGGGGGTAGGCTCGCCCAGATAGTCGTAGCCCGTCCACACGAACTCGCCGATGACCCAGGGATAGTCGTCCTGCATGCACCAGTCGTCATCAGGCAGATTGCTCCATGAGCAGTACTCAACGTCATAACTGGAGCACTGTCCGTCGGCCGTCTTGATAGCCTTGGGGTCGTAGTTCTTTGCCCAAGACGAGAATTTCGAGTTGTCGTCGATCTTTACTGGGAATTTATATACGCCACGCGAGCTTACTGTCGAGGCAGTCTCGGAGCCGAGGAGGAATTTTTGTGGCAGCTGCCGGATGCTGTTCAAATACTTATGAACGCGATAGTTCATGCCTGGCACGTCCATGGCTTGTGCAAAGCCGCTTTTTAGTGCAACCTCGATGCGGTCCATGCCCTGTGTGACGGGGCGAGTAGAGTCGAGCTTATGGCAGAGGTCCTGCAGATGGATGGCAATCTCCCTACCTTCTTTCGACCACTGTTCGGGAATCTCGTTGCCTATCGACCACATTACGATAGATGGGTGATTGCGGTTGGCCAGCACCATGTTGGTGACATCTTTGTCGCTCCACTCCTTGAAAAAGCGGGCATAGCCGTTCTTGCACTTAGGATAGATCCACATATCGAAACTCTCGGCCATAACCATCAGACCGAGGGAGTCGCAGAGATCCATCTGCATCTGGCTTGGCATGTTGTGAGCCGTACGGATTGCATCGCAGCCCATCTCCTTCATCGTCTTGAGTTGGCGGATGAGGGCAGCCTTGTTGATGGCAGCACCTAGTGGACCGAGGTCGTGGTGCAGACAGACTCCCTTAATTTTACGGGTCTGGCCGTTGAGCTGGAAACCGCCATTTGCTGACACCTCTACGGTGCGCAGACCCACGTTGCGGATGAAGCGGTCGATAACGTAGCCGTTTTTCAGCAGTTTTAACGTGGCGCGATAGAGATAAGGCGACTCTGGCGACCACAGTTTCGCATTCTCGACATCGAAAGTCATGTCGGCATGTCCATTTGCATCGGTAGCTATTTGCTTGCGGGCAACGAGCAGGCCTGCATGATCGTGGAGCTCTATCTCCATACTCAGCTGAGCATTGGCTGACGGAGCTGTGGGAACGTCAGTGGTGATGGCGAGGGTGGCACGATGGTCAGCAATAGCGGTGGTACGGATATATGTCTGCCAAGGGTCGAGGCGCTCTTTGTCAGTTAGGATGAGCGTCACAGGACGGTAGATGCCTGCACCAGGGTACCAGCGCGAGCTCTCCTCAACATTCTGTAGGTCAACGCGCAACTGGTTCTCGCCAGCGTGGATGAACGGCGTGGCATCGATGCGGAAAGCATTATAGCCGTAGGCCCAATAGCCTGCCTTTTTTCCATTTATATATACGGTGGGTTCGGCCATGGCACCGTCGAACAACAGTTCGGCATGGCCATTGAAGCCGGCAGGTATGTTGAATGTACGCTTGTAGCTGCCCTTGCCAATCCAAGGCAGCGAGCCGGAGCGGCCGCTCTTTTCGGTAGCCTCTTTCTCACCGTTCTGTTCGATGGCCACTTTCTGAAGGTCCCACTTCTTGTCGAATGGGCCGCTGATGGCCCAGTCGTGAGGAATCGAAATGGTCTGCCAAGGCTCCTGACCGGCGGCAGGCTCGGCATCGCCCTTGTTGACCTTATAGAACTGCCAGTTGTCGGCAAGGTCTTGCTCCTGTCGGGGAGCAGTGGCGGCAGTAGATTCGCGAATCTCGCTGAGCAGGCGGTCGGCATGTCCCCAACGGTCCATCATGAATAGCACGTAGCGGATGTCGACACCGATGCAACGGGCCAGTTTTGAGTCGAAGAGGATGTCGCTCGAGAGCGAGTCCCAGTTGCCGTCGAATGCCAACCCAATGAGTCGGTTATGCCCGTCGAACATCGGTGAACCGCTATTACCGCCTGTGATGTCGTTGGTGGTGAGGAAGCAGAGTTGCATGTCGCCCGTCTTCGGGTCGGTGTAGGGAGCAAAGCTATTTCCACCAAAAAGTGTCTTCATTTCCGGTTCAACGCGATAATCCTCGATTTCATCGCCCTTCATCATCTTGCTATGCATGCTCGGAGCTGCGGTGTAATAGCCGGAAGACTTCCCGTCCAGGCAGTATTCGCGCACCTGACCATAGCTCAGACGCATGGTGAAGTTGGCATCGCTGTAGTGGGGCAGCTGTTCCTCATAGCGCAGTTTAGCGGCACAGAGGTAACGCTCCTGAATATCGATGGAATCGTTGATTTTCTCCAGTTCTGTACGCAGGTCAGCCATCATAATGGTGAGGTCGAGACCGAATTGTGCACCAATGTCCTTCTTAAATTTACGCTTGTTGACGTAGATGCGCTTGCCAGTCTTCATGAGCAGGGAGTGGTCGTAGAGGTAGTCGGCATACTTCTGATAGTCACCTCTGAACTTCTTGTCGATGGTCTTGAAGAACTCAGGTATGTAGGTGGGATTGGTGACATTCTTACGGTAGTTCTGCAGTAGCGTTGCCAGAATCTCCTTGTCGGTAGCCACGTCGAAAGTTTCGCTGTTGTCAGCGAAGGTGACATACTGCTTCTTACCCTTGCCAACGGGGTTCATGCCGTTGTGAACTTTCAAAGCACGGGTCGACAGCTCGTCGGTGCGGCGGAAGGTCTCGCTATAGTTCATTAGCACCTTCATGATGTCGAGGCGCTTGGCATAGTAGCGTTTCATCTTCTTGAAATCGAGCTGGTCTCGGAAGTTGCCAGTCTGCTCCACCCACTGTTGCAGTTGCTGTTCGAACTGTTGTTTCTGGGCAATAAGACCGATGGAATCGATACATTTATTCATGCCGATGGAGTTCTTCCAATAGTTAGAAGAGGTGGCATACTTTGAGTCATACTTGATGCGCACAGCCTCGGACGCGTCCATGTGACGTTTCATCACCTGCTGCTTCACACCGCGTATCTGCTGACGGATGTCGTTCTGAACGTAGCGCTCGGCAATGCCATAGCTCGAGAGGTAGCGGCTGGTGCTGCCGGGATAGCCCAGAGTCATCGAGAACGAACCCTCCTGATAGCCGTCCATAGAGACACGAGCCCAATGCTCGGGGTGGTAAGGCACGTTGTCTTTCGAATAGGCTGCCGGACCATTGGTCTTCGGGTCGGCATAGATGCGGAACACGGAGAAGTCGCATGTCTGACGCGGCCACATCCAATTGTCGGTCTCGCCGCCGAACTTACCCATTGACTTGGGAATGGCAAAGACAAGACGCAGGTCGGTGAAGTCACGATAGGTGGTGGCGAAATAGCGGTTGCCCTCGTAGAAGGGCTTCAGTTCCAGTCGCAGGGTGGAGTCCTTTGCCTTCACTTGGTGCGACCATGCATTTTCAATGGAGTCGAGGAAAATTTCCTTTTCCTTGGTGGTCAGCTTCTCGAAAGCGGGTGTCAGAATGCTGTCGGTGACATCGTACTGTTCAACCATAAACGAGACGAACATATTCTCGTTAGGCAGCTCCTCTTCGAAGGTTTTGGCATAGAAACCATTGAGCATGTAATCGTGCTCAACGGTGGAATGGGAACGGATGGCCTCGAAGCCACAGTGGTGGTTGGTAAACACAAGTCCGTCGCGGCTCACCACAACGCCTGAGCAATAACCGGAGAAGTTGACAACGGCCTTCATAACCGCATTGTCAGAACGATACAGTTGGTCGTAGGGCAACTGGTAGCCCTCATGGCGCATAGTTTCGTAGACAGCCTGTGGCAGGTCATATAGCGTCCACATGCCTTCATCGGCATGCACAATGAGATTTGACACAAGGAAGGTCAACAAAAGGAAAAATTTTCTCATTCTTAAGGTTGTTATTATCAGTTACGCCGCAAAATTACGTTTTTTTGATGTAACAGCAAAATAATCACCTTATTTCATATAGAATAACAACGAGCGATAGCCTATGACTATCGCTCGATTATTACAGTGGCATATGCGGAAATCCCCTCCTCACGACCGGTGAAACCGAGTTTTTCGGTGGTTGTGGCCTTGATGGAGATGTCGTCGACATCACAGCCAATGACGGTGGCCATCGTCTCCTTCATCTGCGGAATGTGCGGATTCATCTTTGGCAGCTCACAGCAGATGGTGGCATCAATGTTTCCAAGACGATAGCCTTTTGTTGCGATGAGCGCGATGGTCTTCTTAAGTAGAATCTTGCTGTCGATGCCATCTGTCTCGGCGGCCGTATCGGGAAAGTGATAGCCGATGTCGCGCATGTTGGCAGCGCCGAGCAAGGCATCGCATACGGCATGGAGTAACACGTCGGCATCACTGTGGCCAAGTAGCCCCCAGGCATGTTCTTCACCGTTGCCATTTTTCTTGATAAATGGTATTTTAATCCCTCCCATCCACAGTTCACGGCCTTCCACCAGTTTGTGGACATCGAATCCAAAGCCTACTCTTATTTTCATCTGCGGAACAAATCTTTGATGCCATCCATATCGAAGGCAAGGGTGAAACGAAGGGTCTGGTCGAGAGGGTTAGACTGGGCAGTGGAGATGACATAACCCACATCGAGCGAGAATACGCTCATGCGGAAACCGCCACCAACGGTGAAATACTTACGATTGCCCTTCGACTCCGACTCGTGGTGATAGCCGGCACGGAGTGAGAACTGGTCGTGGTAGACATACTCCAGGCCAGCACTCCACTGGATTTCCTCCAATTCTTCCTTGAATCCGCCAGGAGCATCGCTAAAACTCTTGAACATACCAGCGATACTACCCATGTCGGAATACTCGCGGCGCACGCGGTCCTGATAGTCGCTGTTGTTTTCGTCGACACCCTGCACGGGTACGGTAGGCACCATCAGCTTGTTAGCATCGGCGGCGATAGTAAAACGGTTCCATTCGTCAATGGGTACCATGATTGAGGCGCCGAGACGCAGGTTGGCTGGTAGGAACTGACTCTCCTCGTCACCATAATAACTGATTTTCGAGCCTATGTTGGTGGCGGTGAGTCCCAAACCAAGCTGGCACTCACGGTTGCCTATCATGAGATAGTTGTTGTAATAGAAGGCAAGGTCGGCAGCAAAGGCTGATGCCGGCTTGGAGTCCTCGCTGTAGTCATAGCGCAAATCGGAGTAAATCCAGCGCAGGCCTACACCGAAGGAGAATGTCTCGCTGAGCATCATCGAATAGGCTGCATCGAGCGACATCTCGTAGGGTTTTACCGTCATCGATGCATCCTCACCGCTAATATCTGTATATACCTCGCCGAGCGAGAAATAACGCAATGAACCAGAGAGTGCTCCGTAGTCGCCAATACGATAGTAGCCGGCAACGTAAGCAAGATCGATGTCATTGACCAGCTGGCGCAGCCACGGGGTGTAGTTGAGAGCTACACCTGCACGACTGATACAGAACGGGTATTTGGCGATGTTCCATGCCTGTGAGTTGACATCAGGATCAGTTGCGGCACCGATGTCACCCATACCTGCTGCACGGGCATCTGGCGCGATGGTCTGTGAGATAACAGCATGCTGTACGGGGTTGAACGTCGAGGTCTTATAGTCTTCGGCCTGAAGAGTGAGTGGCAGGAGGAAGAGCAAGGTGATGAGAGTTGCTGTTACAACGGGTGAACCGTTGCACACTCTGCTAATTCGAATCATCTTCTTTATCATAGTTGTTTCTGTGTTCAGTGGTTGTACTTATTTTGTTACGATAAGCTTCTGGGCTGCCGATGCTTCGTTGCTTCCAGATGTTTTGGCAAGGACACGATAGAGATAGACTCCAGGAGCAAGACGCCCCATGTTAGTTGTGAGGTCCCAGTCAACGGTGTAGACCTCATCGGTGGGGAGCCCTGTCTCTGTGCGTCGCCATAGAATACGACCAGAGGTGTCGTAGATTTCGAGTGTGATATCCATCTGTGAACCGATGCGGTCATGTGTAATCAGGAAGCGCGTATTGGTGTTGGCTGGGTTGCGCACACAAACAATGTTGAGCAGATTGGGAGCCAAAGTGGGGTCGACCACGAAAGTGAGTTCGGATGTCGACGAGTTGTTCTGAGTGTCCCAGGCGCGGATGAGCAGTTTGTGAGTGCCAGCTTCAAGTGCAGGTATACTGAAGCCTATTGTACCGCTGGTATAGTCGCCGAAGTTGAACTTGAAGTAGTCATTTAATACGTATGTACGCGCCATGTCGCCATCGATGACGAGTTCAATGTCATGGCCAATTCCACCACCTGATGCGTTGATGCCGTCCTTATCGTTGAGCTCTGCATAAAAATAGGGCGTGGTATTGACGCTGCATCCATTAGTGAATGCGCGATTGTTCAGGTAGCAATAAATGGATGGCCCAGTACCATCTGCTGCCGACTCGTCGGTGCCGTTCATGCAAAAGTTTGTCTGTTGTCCGTGGGCTGTGATGGTCTTCTCATTGTTTACGGCATAAACAATAATCTGGCCTTGTTCGTCACTGTAGCTGATGTCTCGGGGAACGGCAAAAGTGAAACTGAATTTTCCGTTCTGTACGCTGTCGCGACCACTATAGATGATGTTTGGCCTGTCCTGATAGGTGAAGGCACTGCTTGAGTTCTGTTTTAGACAGACCACAGTCTCTTCAGCATCGTGGATGACAATGCTGCTCACACCGTTAAAAGAGGGAATTCCCTCAACGTGACCTTTCACGGTGACGCGCGATCCTGCAGATAATTTCTGGGTCGTCTCAGAAACATGTTTGCCGTTAATGCTGTCGATGACAATGTCGGCCGTCGGGGCTGCCAGACGTAATGCAGGATCGCCCACAAAAGCATAGTTCATCTTATTGATGGTGCGATCAGCGCCGGAAGTGACCAACTCGTTCTTTGTCAGACGTACGGCCTCGGCAATGGTGTTTAGACGTCCGGATGCATCGTTGGCCAGTACATGACGGGTGAAGGTCTTGTTAATGACTAGATTGCGGTCCATGAACACTGTGCGTGGCGTACCGAAGAAGGCTATGCATCCGCCCTTCCCGTTAAACAGGGCTTTTTCGCCGATGTTTGGCTGCTGGGTATCGTATGGAATAATGTCGCACGAGGCAGTAACCCAAAGTGGCAAATTGTTGGTCACGTTTGTAATGAAGTCGTTCAGGATTATTACCTGTTCGTGCGAGATGGAATGTGGACCACCGTGACCGTTATAATTCATGATGAGTGCCCCGTCACGCATCTGCTGTAGGAGCGCACGGCGTGCACTGGGGTAGCTGTTTCCGGTGGCCGATGTCGTGCGAGGGTAAGTATCCCAGTATATTTTTTTTACCTGATAAGAAGGATGCATTGTGCGTACGATGTTTGCCACTGTGTCTGCGCCTATCATGTGCTGGTTTTCGTCACCGTCGTCGCCTATCACACAGACAAGATTCTGCCACGAACCGGCATACTCGTTGTTGCGATAGGCCACAGTCTTGTCGACCACAATCTTTGCCTCGTCAACAGTACGTGCAGGAATACGACCTACGGCTACATCGGGCTTACCCTGGTAGTTGTCGATACGCTCACCATCGTCGAGTAGGCAGAAATAGTCATCGCTGACGTAGCAATATACATTACTGAACGAATTCTCGCTCTCATAGCATAGGAGGAAGTCGTCGGGAGAATAGTTCTTCCATGTTGTAGAAACCATTCTATTATCCCATCCACAATCGCCCATTAGTAGCAAATATTTCGGCATGTCAGCAGATGTTGCAGCTCTATCGTAGAGCATCTTCAGATAGCGGCGGTAGGCATTGGCATCGGGAGTGCCGCTGGAAAACTCGTTATAGAGTTCGTCGGCTCTGACGATGCGGACGCGCATAGCATCTTTTTCTTCATGGAGCTTGGCTATGCGCTGAGCTTGATCATAGAGTTTTCCGGAAGCCGGTATGATAATGAGCAGGTCTATGGCGCTGTCGGCATGATGGTCCTGATTGGATATGGTGCTTACGAACGTGGGAGTAGGAAGGGTAGTACTGCTCAGCGAGGGCATTGCCTTGGGGGTTGTGCTTGTCAGCGTGATGTTGTCGAGGCGCATGTTGGCACCAGAAGTCTTCCGTATAGTTATGGTATTGTCGCCTATGTTCATTGATGCGACATCGAACGTCCATGTGTAGGCTGCCACACTGCTGTAGGTACTCTTATTGAAGTAGCTGACACCTTGTTCATCGGTTGTGGTTTTGTTGACAAGAATCGTTCCTACGGCAGTACCGTTGACTGCAACCGTGGCCTCGCAGTAGCCGTCGTAGCTCATTCGTATGGAGAGCTTGCCGCTATTGCTGCCGGCTGTCAAAGTATAGCTAACGCCACTGCCTTGTGGAAGTGGTTCGTTGGCGTAGAGGTTGCGTCCACCATGATACCAGGAGTATTCCTCGGGCTCGACGAGTGAATGATAGTTGTTAGGATGAGCGGTGTATGTACTTGTGAATTCTGATTCGCTGAGTGTCAGGGGAGTCGCATCATTCTCAGTGAGGAAGTAGTAACCAAGGGTGGCGTAGTTGTTGCGCTGACGAGTCGGTTCTGTGGAACTTCTCCAGTTCACCGTCCCTATGCCGAAAAACAACCTCTTGCCTGCTATATTGCATGTGGCAACCTCTTTAAGATCATCGGTCTGCTTGAGGTAATCGCCTGTGAGTATTTCAGGCTGGAGCGCACCACCATAACCATAGATCTTTACTTTTGATGGGTTACTGAAACCAGCTTGACGAATTAACTCGTCTGTCAGTTGGTAGATACCTGTTTCAGGAATGCTAATCTTTGCCCATTGTCCATTTGCCAGTACTGAGTGGGCAGCATAGCGCGAGGAAGCATCGGCAGCTGCACGGAAAGCACGTCCCTTAGCTATAGGACGGGATTGGATGCGTAGCATGAAACTGACGAGTTTCTGGTATTTTCCACTACGCATGACCAGCGGCATCATTGAAATAGAGAGAAAACCATTACGTCGGTCTACTGATGTAGATTGCTCTATGGCTGGCATCTCCGGCAATGTTTTCATGGATAGTGCATGATAGCGATTGATGTCGGTGGGCGACATGTCGATGAACTCTGGATAAGCAATGCTTACTTCGTAAATGGAATCTTCATAGTTCGGTCCAAGTTCCACCTGATAGCCGAATTGGGGGAGCATGGAATCAATCTTCACCTCGTCGGCTGTGAGATTGAAGAATTTGGCGAAAGCTTCATGGTTGGCTTTCGACTGCTGAGCTGTCGCAGTATTTACGGCAATAATATATAGCAAAAAGAGGGCAATTCGTTTCATATCGTTAATAATAACGTTTTATTATTCAGATTATTGTAAGAAACATACATTACCCATATTAATTAACTCAAGGAAAGAGAGGATATACTGTCCTATCTCAATAGGTGATAGATGCCGCCGGCAAGAGGCCGGACTACGCCTTTCATCTCTAGTTGGAAGAGAAGAGCCGTTAGTGAACCGATGCTGATGTTGGTCTTCACCGAGAGCAGGTTCAACTGCATGTCGCCAGAGGACATCAGTGTGTCGACTATCAACTGTTCCTCATCCGAAAGGTTTGGGAACAATTGTCGTTCAATGCCAGCTTCTTTGGCCATGCTTAGCAGCATATCGTTCTGCCAACCTAGGGATTCTACCATGTCGAGAGCCGAAGTGATTAGCTGCGCACCGTTGTTGCGAATGAGTTGGTTGCAACCTTCGCTGTATGGAGCACCCACTGCTCCTGGAAAGGCAAAGACTGAGCGGTTGTAGTCATTGGCCAGACGACAGGTGATTAGACCGCCACCCTTCGCAGCACTCTCCACCAGGACGGTGGCATCGCTCATGCCAGCCACGATACGATTTCGGCGCACGAAGTTTATCTTGTCGGCACGCGTCTCCGACATATATTCCGTGAGTAGTCCACCCTGACGGAGCATCTCCTTTGCCGTATCACGATGGCGGGGAGGGTAGAGTTCGTCCAGTCCGTGAGCCAACACGCCGATAGTCTCTAAACCATTGGCCAGCGCCTCGCGATGGGCACAGATGTCTATGCCATAGGCTAGTCCGCTGACGATGAGCGGGCGCACACCCAGTTCGCTCAGTCCACCAACGAACTTACGGATAAGATCCTGACCGTAGATGGTGGAATGACGCGTGCCGATGATGTTGATGACACGCTGCTGATTCAGGTCGGCTGAACCCATATAGAAGAGCACTATGGGAGCATCTATGCATTCGGCCAGGCGGGCAGGATAGCTCTCCTCGCCCAACTGCATCACCTTAATATGGTGCTTCTCGACAAAAGCCATTTCGACCTCAGCTCGGCTTAGTGCTTCGTCCCAGTTTTTCAGGCTCTCCCGAAGACGGGGTGTGGATTCGGGCAGTACGTCGCCAATGTCGTTACGATGGTCATAGACTGCACGACCACTGCCCAGCTCGCGATAGAGTTGGAGGGCCGTTTGGAAGTTGAAACCCATCATGCGGGTCAGAGCGAGGGTGTAGAGCATCGGTGAGAATAGTTATTTGTGAAGGTCAAAGTAGGGCGGCATCGTATTCAGGACTCTGGCCGAGGCGACCATTGATGAGACAGACTAGCTCAACCTTTCCACGGAAACAGAGTTGATTGTCGCTATCGCGATAGAGGTCCTGATAGAAAACGTACTTTATGCCTTCTTTCTCGACATTAAGGCGCGAGACGACCACATCGTCGGGACGCAAAGGCACCTTGTATTGCAACTGCATTCGGGCCACGACGGCATCGATGCCTTTCTGGTGCATATCGGCGAAGCTGAGGCCCCGCGACTGCAGAAAAAGGTGGCGAGTGTGCTCCATATAATGAACGTACTGGGCATTGTTGACAATACCTTCGATGTCGCATTCGTAATCGCGAACTTCAAAGCGGGTTTCGAAAATATAATTCATGGAATACTTTTATTATTCATTCTTATCTCGTTTAAGATATTCATATCCTATGCGACAGCGCAGACAGTCGCGTTTGTTGCAGTATTCGTTTTTCAATTGGATGAGTGCCTGCGAGTCGCCGGCCGATTCCACGTCCATTCCACACTCCTTCCACATGCGGACGATATGGTTGTTCTCGGCTTTCAGCTGTTCGAGAAAGTCGAAGGCTCGATCGCAGAGGTCTTCCTTCTGACGATGACGCCCCACGGCGAAGAGCATCGGAATGGCGGTGTTGATGGTGAGCAGGTTGAGTGAGCTGGCAGATAGATTCTTCATCATACGCTGACTCTCGGAACCGAACACATAATGGCTCTCCCAATAGGGGGTGACGTGGGTGGCGAGGAGCCGTTTCACGTCTTCGACCGTCTTACATTCCAGAAGATTACTCAGCCCGGCACGATGCTCATAATAGAGATTGGCCAGCTGCGAGATGCGGATATGAGGGAAGTTCTGCGGACGCAGGCGTAGGAACCGCCACACGGAGTGGTTCATCGGTTTGAGCGAGAACTTATGTGCCAGATACTGGTATTCATTGCGTAGCTTGGCGAAGTAGCCCTCGTTGAGCGCATCCTGCTGATAGCGTTGTGGAACGGCATCGAGCTCTAAGAGTCCGGCTTGTCCCATGAAGATAGCCTCTACTTGGAAGAGGTCATCGCGATGCTTGCCCACAGCCGAGAGAGGCACGTTGTATGCCCACTGCT
>Ga0247611_10007768_pt1 | contig 13358 bp, 8 predicted proteins | sample 177DNAGHGhighgp2_FD_192422 | JGI IMG/M metagenome (GOLD analysis project Ga0247611, IMG submission 192422) | Sheep rumen microbial communities from Palmerston North, Manawatu-Wanganui, New Zealand - 1770 DNA GHGhigh gp2 | ecosystem: Host-associated > Mammals > Digestive system > Stomach > Rumen ... | reverse complement strand
TGGAAAACTCGCTGGGTGACGTGTATTACCCTGATGGAGAGGACTGGCTTTTGAACCGCGGACTGATCTGCGCAAAAAAAGGGCAGGTACCGGTCAAGCAGCCGCTCCGTCTTGGCTGCTTCGGATATACCGGAGGCGAGATGTACGCCGATGCACAGGCAAACGGCGCTTTGCCCTACTCCGTAACGATGGAGCTGCTGGACACCATCGTGCGCTTCAACAACACAGATCCGCAGTATAAGATTGAGGTCGTACCAATCACCTATGCCAATGAACAGGAGCGCGACCGTGTTTTGATCGAGCTGGCCACGCGCTCGGATCTTGATCTGCTGGAGACGAGTATGCTGCCGGATAACGCGCTGGATTCCGGGCTGCTTGCAGATATGCTGCCGATGATCGACGCCGATGAAACAATCAGCCGGGAGGATTTCATAGAGCCGCTGTTGAAGCTTATGACGCAGAGCGGTGGGCTGTTCGAATATACAGATAAATTCACACTGCTGACCATGACCACCCATGCTGACCTGTTTCCCGGACGGGAGCAATGGACCGTGGAAAACATCGAGTCGCTGATCGCCTCGCACCCGGAGATGGACCCGTTGTGGCACAGCTACGACAGAGAACTCATCACCACGCTCTTTTGCTGGGCGGCCACGGCGGAGTTTATCGACCGGGACACAGCAACCTGTTCCTTCGACAGTCCTGCTTTTGTCCATTGGCTGGAGCTGATGAAGGCGCTGCCGGACGGCGGGCAGTATAGCGAAGAGGCAAAGCTCATGAACATCTGCTACGATCTGGCCTTCAATGCCGGGCACCAGGAAAAATACATGATGAAAGGTGAATATGTGGTGGCGGGCTTTCCCGAGACCCAGGGAACGGGCAGCTATTTCCTTAAGTTGGGCAGCAGTCCCAACGCGTGGCGGGGAACGATGGGCGAGAATACCCGCATCGGCATCCTGGCCGCCAGCGGCAATCAAGCTGGCGCCTGGCGCTTTGTGCGCCAGCTTATGGAAGGCGCGGAGAGCGCTTCCCTCATAGATGGCATCCCGGTTTTCAAGGCGAGCTTTGAGCGGGCGCTGACAGCGCAAATCTCTGATGACTTTGATGAACGCTTCCAGATTAGCTACATGACCGAGGAAAACGCGGAGGAGTTGCGTCAACAGGTATATAATACGACCAAGCTTGTGGACACAGACGAGGGCATGATCCGTATCCTGCGCGACGAAATCAATCGCTATTTTGGTGGGCAAGTCACCGCTCAAGAAGCGGCAAAGGCCATTCAATCTCGGGCAAGTATTTATGTGTCTGAGCAACATGGCTGACCAACGCACATGCGGGAGCGACGAATTGCTCCCGCTTTTCCCTTTTCTGTAACCAATTCACTTGAAAAAGCGTTATTATATATGATGATACTTACGCAGAAGGAAAGTTGCCATTGGTATGGATAGTATCACGTATCCTGCTGATTTTTCGCTCGATCCGATCAGGCAGAGTTGTATTCTGCATGGGGAAAGCATCTCTTTGACCGGCACAGAGTTTCCAATTCTCTGTTTTCTCATAGAGAACAGAGGGCGTGCCGTCCCTTCGCAGGAGTTGTCTGACGCGGTATGGCAGGATGAGGTATATGTTGCCCGTGAAGATTGCCTGGCCGTCCATGTCAATCATATCAGGAAAAACCTACACGACCGCAAACCTTTTGCCACAGTCAAGATCGCCTGGGGCGTGGGCTACGCGATTTAGGCAAGCGCCGATCCTTTTCCCTTCGGCGCTCCCCTGCCGATTCATCGGCGTTTCTTACCGAATCTTAAGAATCCTCCAGTTGACAATTGTAGTCTACTGCGGTATGATGCAGTTGTCTAGACTACACGTGTAATCTCTCCGAGGAGGAAATAACAATGTCTCAGTTTTTAGCCGACAAGATCTCCGATTCCGAGCTGGAGGTCATGAAAGTGCTATGGAAGGCGGGGGACGCTCTGCCTGTCAACGTGATCCGCGAGACGCTTCAGAAAGACCGTGGCTGGGAGCCTACCACGGTCAAGACGCTGATTGGCCGCCTCGCCGCCAAAGGCGCGATCCGGCAGGAAAAGCGGAATGTGTTTTACTATTCCCCGCTGATCAGTGAGGAGGAGTACAATGCATGGGCAACGGATAACCTGATCCGCAAGCTGTATAACGGCAGCGCCCGTGATCTCGTCGCAGCGCTTGTTCAGTCCGAGGGGCTGAGCCGGGACGACATCGAAGAACTGCGAAATATGTTTCGCGTGGAGGAATAAGAAAGCATGAAGATGCTGCTGGTTATGACGCTCGGCGGCAGTGCGCTGGCGCTGTTGCTGCTTGCGTTGCGCTATCTCTGCTTCCGGAAGATGCCGAGCACGGTGTATTATTACGCCTGGCTGCTGGTTCTGCTTCGCTTTGCGCTTCCGCTCCCCGGTTTGGTTCCGACAGAACTGCGTCAGAGCGAGCACCCGGCCGCCGCGCCGGTCTATACCGCCGCGCCCGTTGAGGAGAAGCCGGAGCAGATGGATTTCCCCATGTCCGATAAGGCCACAGCACCCGGAATCGCAGCTCCAGCCGAGCCGAAGACGGCACAGACAGAGACCGTTCCCGCGGCCGTCACCCCGACAACGCGTGCGGCGTCGCGCAGCTTCGACTGGCGCTCTCCCGTCCTGTGGCTGTCGATCTGGGCCTTCGGCGCGGTATTTAGCCTTTCCATCACCGTATGCGCCTATCTGACCTTCACACGGCGGCTGCGTCAGACGCTTCGAAGACCGGATCCGTTTTCCCGTATGCTCTACGCCTCGCTTCCGGGCAAAAAGCCTGCGCTTTGGCGGAATCACGCTGTAAAGACACCTCTGATGTACGGCATCTTTTCACCGAAGATCGTGCTGCCGGAGCGGAAATATGACGAAGAACAGCTCACCAACATCCTGCGCCATGAGCTGATGCACTATCGTCGCTGCGATCCTATGTACAAGTGGCTGGCGGTATTCATTCTCAGCGCGCACTGGTTCAATCCGCTGAGCTGGGCAATCCGCCGTGAGCTCAACCGCGCCTGTGAGCTGAGCTGCGATGAGATGCTGCTGCGCAACATGTCACGCTACGAAAAGCAGTCTTACGGAAACACACTTCTGAATATGGCGGCTTCCGGCGCGCTCCCCGCCGGCGTCGTTGCCACGACCTTCTCGACCGAGAAGAAAAACTTAAAAGAAAGATTGGAGCAGATCATGACTTATAAGAAAAGCGCAGCTCGCGTGATCGCCGCTGTGCTGACGCTCGTACTGCTCGCGGGCTGCGGACTGGTGGCCGGCCCTGCCGCGGAGAAGGCAAAGGAGCCCTCTGCGCCAGATAGTTCCGAGGCCATCCGTGTGAGCAGCGTCGACGAGTTTCTCGCTGCTATCGCGCCGAACGCGCTCATCCTCCTTGACGAGGGCGAGTATGACCTTTCCACGGCGTCGAATTACGGGCAGAGCGACAGTCCCTATTACTCCTGGGTCGCCGCGGAAAATGACGGATATGAGCTGGAGATTCACAACACCGACAATTTGAGCATCTTCGGCGCGGGCATGGATAAGACGACCCTCGCCGCCGTGCCGCGCTATGCCAACGTGCTGAAGTTCGTGAACAGCCACGGTGTCACGCTCTCCGAGCTGACCGCCGGCCACACGAAGGAGCCCGGCTACTGCCAGGGCGGCGTGGTCGCGCTCGAGAACTGCAGCGAGGTGTCCGTGCTGTACTGCGGACTCTACGGCTGCGGCACAGTGGGTGTGTCCGCCGCCGACTGCAGCGACCTGAGCGTAGCGGACTGCCATATTTATGAATGCAGCCACTATGCCGTCAACGTCACGCGCTGCCGCAATGTGCGCGTAACGGACAACGAGGTCTATCGCCATGGTGTACGTGAGGGGCAGGGTCCCGCAAGCTCGCTCTTCTTTTCCTCCAACACCGACGGCTTCATCGTCTGCGGCAACAGCGTGTATGGAAACGCTGCGCAGTACCTGCTGAACTGCGCCTTTACGAAGAATGCCTTCTTCCTGACGAATGAAGTATACGACAACCGTTTTGATTCCGCTGTATTTTCCTTCGATCAGTACCCCGGTGTGGTGGACGGCTGCACCTTCCGTGACAACAGCGCCTATGAGCCCGGCAAAAAGCTGCTGTGGACGATGAGCCGTGAGTTCGACATCGTCGATCGCAACGGAGAGACGCTCTCCGACGCAGCGCTTGAGGCGATGACGCTCGAAGAGATCGACCCGAACAGTGTCTTTCCGCCCGTCCAGGCGGAGCGTGCCGCTGCTGTCCCCGTGGGTGAGGAGATCCGGGTCTCGACCGTGGACGATTTTCTCAAGGCTATCGGGCCGGAGCGCACAATCGTGCTGGACGCCGAGCTTTTTGATCTCTCGACCGCCGCCAACTACGGCTCAAAGGGTGGGGAGTATTATTACTGGAAGCAGAACTTTGACGGTCCCTCGCTGGTCATTAAGGACGTAAAGGGACTTACGATCAAGGCCGCCTCGGACGCGCCGAGAGAGACGACGGTCTCCGCCGTACCGCGCTATGCCGATGTGCTGAGCTTTGTCGACTGCGACGATATCACGCTCTCCGGCTTTACCGCGGGCCACACGAAGGAGCCCGGCTCCTGCTCCGGCGGCGTAGTGTTTTTGGAGAACTGCACCGGTGTGCGCGTTGAGCGCTGCCGTCTCTACGGCTGCGGCATCCTCGGTCTGCAGGCGCGAAACTGCAAAGATCTGCAGATCGACTCGACCAATATCTACGAATGCTCGCAGGGCGCGGGCAGCTTCTTCCAGACCGAAGGGATCGCCTTCTCCGGCTGCGTCGTGACGGACGTGCCTTCGCCCGCGCTCTATTTCAACACTTGCCGTGATGTGAGCTGGAACGGCGAGGCGCTCGTCGGCATGCAGTTCGATATTGACGAAAACCAGTTGCCTGTCGATCCGGCATCAGGCCTCTCGCCAGAGGAAGCCCTAGAGGCGCGGAAGGAAGAGGTGGAACTGGCCACTCCCGCGTCCATCGCCGAGCTTGAAAACCCTCACTTTTACGATGCGGCACATTCCTATGATCCGAACAGCCCGATGATGCTCTTTGCTGCCGAAATCCAGCGCTTGATTGCGGACGGCAACTGGGAAGAGCTGTCCAAAAAAATGTTTTACCCGCTGGCGGTCTTCTCCGGCGATAGGAGCTTCCACCTCTGGACCGAAACGGAATTTATCAACGCCATGCAGGACGAGGGCTTTTACGAGAAGAACGGGATCGAAGAATTCCGTCAGCGCGTCGCCGCCGCGTCTCTCGATGAGTTCGGCGAGTGTATCTATGGGGACACTTTCTGCGACCATCTGATTGCCTTGTTCCCAGTCGGAGAACCAACAGACCCGGGGAATCTCCGCGTGAGCTGTCTGTCCCTGCAGACGCCGCTCTGGCCGGGCAATCCCGCATACGCGGAGGCCGCCGCTCCGACGCCGCAGCCGTAAGGGAAAAAAGACAATCTCAAATACGGGGCTGCTGTCAAGCTTTTTGCCGGCAGTCCCCTTTTTTGAAATGCAGAGCTCGCCTCTTCCGAAAGAAGAGCGGCGGGCTCTGTTTCCGTTAATTTACAGAAAGCGCTTTCCTTCATTTTCGTTGACGAAAAAGGGGCAAAATGAAATAATGACGACAAAGGGTACCCAAAACGAAAATAATATTGGAGGAAATGCAATGAAAAAGTTTCTGTCGCTGTTTCTTGCCATTGCTTTGATTGCCTGCCTCTGTGCCTGCGGCGCGCAGAGCGCCCCGGCGCAGCAGAGCGCAGAGCAGCCTGCTGAGGATACGCCTTCGTTCGCCCCTGCCGAAAACGCGGAGCCGGAGCTGATCCATCTGAAGGTCTGGGGCTCTCAGCCCGACCAGGAGCTTCTGAAGGAGCTCTGCGAGGCTTTTGCCGCCGAGCATCCCGAAAACACCTGGGAGTTTGAGTACGGCGTGGTCGGCGAGGCCGACGCCCAGGCCCGCTATCTGGAAGACCCGGCCGCTGCCGCGGACGTGTTCTCCTTCCCCGATGACCAGATCATCACGCTCGTGCAGGCGGATGCTCTGTACGAAGTCACCCGCAACCACGACGCGATCGTGGCCGCAAACGCTGCCGGCACGGTCAACGCCGCCAGCTACAACGGCGTGCTGTACGGCTATCCCATGACCGCTGACAACGGCTATTACCTCTACTATGACAAGTCCGTTCTCTCCGAGGACGACGTGAAGACGCTCGACGGTCTGCTGGCTGCGGCCAACACCGCCGGAAAGCAGGTCCACATGGACGTCTCCAACGGCTGGTATCTGGCCTCCTTCTTCCTCGGCAACGGCTGCCAGCTCACACTGGACGCCGACGGCAATCAGATCTGCGATTTTAACAGTGCAAACGGCCTTGCCGCCGCCGAGGCGATCCGTGCCTTCTGCAACGATCCCGCCTTCATCACCGGCGACGACAGCGTGCTGCAGGGCGGCATCGGCGACAACATCTGCGCCGGCGTCAGCGGCCCCTGGACCTCCGCCAGCATCAAGGAGAAACTGGGCGACAACTTTGGCGCCGCAAAGCTCCCGACCTTTACCTGCAACGGCGAGCAGGTGCAGATGGGCTCCTTCCTGGGCTGCAAGGTGCTGGGCGTGAACACGCAGACCGCGCATCCAGTCGAGGCCATGATGCTTGCCGAGTACCTCACCAGTGAGCAGGCACAGCTCCGCCGCTTTGAGGTGCTGGGCTACGGCCCATCCAACATCAATGCTGCCGCTTCTCCGGCTGTTGCGGCTGACCCTGCGCTGACCGCTCTTGCCGAGCAGAGCCAGTTTGCCATCAGCCAGCACGTTCTGGGCCAGTATTGGACGCCCGCCGAGGCCTTCGGTGCGGAACTGGAAGCACACTCCACCGCCGATCTCCAGCAGATGCTTGATCAGCTCGTCGAGCAGGCCACCGCGAAATAAGTACATTTTTGCTCTTCCTAAGGGGAAAAGGCTGCCGCAGACAATCGCGACAGCCTTTTCTTCCATATCTACTCACAGAGGTGATGACCCTTGTATCGTGAGCATCCTTTATGGCTTCGAGCCTTTCGAAACAGCAAGCACCCTTTGACTTACCTCTCGCTTCTTGTCATGGGAAGCGGCTGCTTCCGTTTCCGCCAGTTCGGAAAGGGACTGTTGTATCTGCTCTCCGAGCTCGCCTTCTTCCGTTTCTTCTTCGGCTTCGGCTGGAAGTACCTCTCCCATTTCGGAACGCTGGGCGAAAACACACAGCTCAAGGTCTGGAACGAGGAGCTGCAGATCTACCAGCGCGTCCCCGGCGACAACTCCATGCTGATCCTCCTGTTCAGCGTGCTCACCATCGCGGCGACGATCCTGTTTCTCTATCTCTGGTTCCTGAATCTGAAGAGCGCGGGAGAGCTGTGCCTGCTCGATGCGCAGGGCAAGCATATCCCATCCTTCCGTGAGGATCTGCGGAGCCTCCTGGACAGCCGCTTTCACACGACACTGTTGGCCGCGCCGATGATCAGCCTGGTGGCCTTCACGGTGCTGCCGATCGTGTTCATGGTGCTGATCGCCTTCACCAACTTTGACTCCGCCCATCAGCCGCCCGGCGAGCTTTTCACCTGGACAGGGCTCACCAACGTGACGGACATTTTCCTAGGCAATCAGACCAAGACCCACACCTTCTTCGGTATCTTCGGCTGGACGATCGTCTGGGCGATCCTGGCGACCTTCACGAACTATATCCTCGGTATGCTGCTGGCCATCCTCATCAACCACAAGTTGGTACGGATGAAGAAGATGTGGCGGACGCTCTTTGTCATCTCCATCGCTATCCCGCAGTTTGTGAGCCTGCTGCTCATCTCCCGTGCGCTGGAACCGATGGGTGCGGTCAACATCGCGCTGATGAAGCTGGGGCTCATCTCCGCGCCGCTGCCGTTCTTGACGGACAAGACCCTGGCGCGCATCTGCGTGGTCGTCATCAATATGTGGATCGGCATCCCCTACACGATGCTGACCTTCAGCGGCGTGCTGATGAACATTCCCGCCGATCTCTACGAGAGCGCAGAGCTGGACGGCGCCGGGCCCTTCCGCCGCTTCACCAGCATCACACTGCCGTACATGATCTTCGTGACCGCTCCGGCGACGATCACGACCTTTGTGGGCAACATCAACAACTTCAACGTGATCTATCTGCTGACGGGCGGCGGCCCCTTCGCGCTGGATTATTACCAGGCGGGCAAGACCGACCTGCTGGTCACATGGCTCTATAAGCTCACCGTGGATCAGCACGATTACGCGCTGGCCTCCACCATCGGCATCTTTATCTTTATGATCGTCTCCACGCTTTCGATCACGGTTTACAACCGCACCAGCGCTGTCAAGAAGGAGGATATGTTCCAATGAGCAGAAGAAAGAAATTGACGGTCATTGCCCTCCATGTGCTGCTGACGGTGCTGGCGATCATTTGGCTTGTGCCGGTGTTCTGGCTGGTGCTGTCCTCCTTCCGTGCGGAGAAGGGCGCCTACACCTCCTACCTCTGGCCCAAGGGCTTTACGCTTGCAAACTACGAGCGGCTCTTTACGGATACCACGCTCTTCAACTTCCCGCGCTGGTTCCTCAATACGCTCTTTGTGGCGTGCTGCTGCTGCGTCATCACCACGATCCTGACATTGATGGTGGCCTATGTCTATTCCCGGCTCCGCTTCCCGTCCCGCAAGGCGCTGATGAACGTCTCGCTGGTGCTGGGCATGTTCCCGGGCTTCATGAGCATGATCGCCATCTACCATTTTCTCAAGGCTATCGGGCTGGATCAGACCCTGCTGGCGCTGATCCTGGTCTATTCCGGGGGCGCGGCGCTCAACTACTACATCGCCAAGGGCTTCTTTGACACGATCCCCAAGGCACTGGACGAGGCGGCCACGCTGGACGGCGCCACTAAGCACATCATCTTCTGGAAGATCATCCTGCCGAACTCTAAGCCCATTGTCGCCAACACCGCCATCAACGCATTTATTGCGCCCTGGGTAGACTTCATCTTCGTCTCAGTCATTATGAAGGACAACTACAACAACTACACCGTGGCAAAGGGCCTCTACACCATGGTAGACAAGGCCAATATCTTCGAGTATTACACGGCCTTCTGCGCCGGGGCGGTACTGATTTCCATCCCCATCGTACTGCTTTTTATCCGGCTGCAGGAATTCTATGTGGGCGGCGTGACCGCCGGCGCGTCAAAGGGGTGAGAAGAATGAATCTGTCTGCTGTTTTTCATCGGCCTCTGAGCGAATACGCCCACGCCATAGACGACAACACCTATGTGTTCCGCCTTCGCACCGCGCGGGATGATCTCAAAAATGTGCGCTTTTTCTACGCCGATCGCGCGGATATGTCCCCGAAGCTCAGCTTTCAGAGCCTGCCCATGCCAAAAGTCCGCAATGACAAGCTGTATGACTGGTATGAGATCACGCTGCACACGCCATATCTCCGCATCGCCTATTACTTCGGGCTGGATGACGGAGCACAGGTTAAGTATTATATTGGGGACTGCTTCGAGGACTCCGACGATCAGGAGCGCTCGGACTACTTCCAGCTTCCCTTCAACCTGCGCGCCGACCGGCTGGAGATCCCGGATTGGGTGCATGACGCCGTTGTTTACAACATTTTTCCCGACAGCTTTGCGGACGGAAAGCGGCACATGTCGGATCAAAGCGCAACGGCGGATTGGCTCGGAAGCGAATGCCACAGCCTGCACGGCGGCACGATCAACGGCATCCGGGAAAATCTGGACTACATCCGGGAACTGGGCTGCAACTGCATTTACCTGAACCCGATCTTCGCCGCAAGCTCCTACCACAAATACGATACGCTCGATTACTTCCACGTCGATCCCACCCGCGGAACAGACGAGGATTTCCGCCTGCTGATACAGGACGCGCACTCGCTGGGCATGCGGGTGCTCATTGACGGCGTGTTCAATCACCTCTGCTGGCGGCATCCATTCTTTCAAGACGTGCTGGAAAAAGGAAAAGCGTCGGCGTATTACGACTGGTTCTATGAGCTGCCGGAGCAGCCTGCATATCCCGGCCTCGGCGGGGAGGCGGACTATCTCTGCTTTGCCTATGTGCCGGAGATGCCAAAGACCAATACGGCCAATCCCGCTGTGCGGGACTATTTCTGCCGCGTCGGCGCGCATTGGGTTCGGGACTTCGACGTGGACGGCTGGCGGCTGGACGTGGCCAACGAGGTGGATGACGCCTTCCTTCGCGCCTTCCGGGATGCCGTCAAGCGGGAGAAGCCGGACGCGCTGGTGATCGGCGAGGTCTGGGAAAATGCCTTCCATTACTTCAATGGCAACATGCTCGACAGTGCCATGAATTACGACTTCCGCCGCTTCTGCAAGCAGTTTATAGCCCAACGACGCATCGACGCCGGGGAATTCGATCTCCGCGTCAGTGACCTGATCATGCGCTGCAAAAAGCAGGGGCTGGCCGCCCAGCTCAATCTGCTGGACAGCCATGACGTGAGCCGCTTCCTTACCGTCTGCAACGGGGATCGGGATCGGATTGAGCTTGCTATCGTCTTTCAGATGAGCTTTGTCGGAATGCCCAGCATTTTCTACGGCGACGAAAAAGGGCTGATGGGCCAGTCCGAGCCGGAGTACCGTCAGGCGATGGACTTTGACAGAGAGGACGCACTGGAGGAAGTGTACCGGCGACTGATCTGGCTCCGGCAGGAGCAGCCCGCCCTGCGGCGCGGCGAGTTTCGCACGGTCGAAGCCAAAGGCAATCTGTATTGCTACGAAAGAACGCTGGACACGCAGACTCTTCGGATCACGATGAACGCCGGGGCAGGGGCGCTTCCTGTCAAAGCAAGTGGAACGCCGCTCTTGCAAAAGAGCTATGAACATGGTTTATTAGGAGAGAACGGATACCTCATCGAAAGGCTGTGAGAAAGCATGGCGGTAACGATCTACGATCTGGCAAGGGCGGCGGACTGTTCCATCTCCACCGTGTCCAAGGCGCTGAACGACAGCTACACCGTGTCGGAGGCAACCAAGGAGAAGATTCGCGCGCTGGCCGAGGAGCTGGGCTATCGGCCCAACGAGCGGGCGCGCAGCTTTGCGCGGAAGAAAAACGGCACGGTGCTCTTCGCTGCCGACCTCTCCCGCGGCGTGGGCTTTGAAAATCCCCATCTGTTTGAGATCGTCACCGGCGTGGAGCGTTATCTGGACGAGAAGGGCTACTCGCTGACCTTGAAGCATGTGGATAAGGCCACAGCGCCGGATCAGATCCGGAGCCTCATGCACAGTGAGCAGGCGGACGGGATCATCCTGCACGCGGGCATTCTCACAAAGCAGCTCGCCACGGTGCTGGTCAAGGAATCTCTGCCGCATCTCATAATCGGCAAGCCGGATTTCCCCTCTCAGCTCTCCTGGATGGACATCAGTCACGAGGCGGCCGGTCAGATCGCGGCCAACTATCTGCTGGACAAGGGCTACCGCCGCATCCTGTTCTTAATGGGTGACAAACAGGAGGATCAGATCTCCGCCCGTCGTCTGGCGGGGCTTCTGGCCGCGCTGGAGGAGGAAGAGCTGTCCATCGAGACCATGGCGGATATGACCGACTATGAAAAGGCCCGCGCCGCCATGGAGCAGATTTTGGAAAGGGAGAAAACCCCGGAGGTCATCCTCTGCACCAACAATTACCTTGCCATGGGCTGTATGCAGAGCATCCGCGCAAAGGGCCTGAAGATCCCCAGAGACATTGCGCTCATGACCTTTGACAACTATCCCTTCTCCATGATCGTCCAGCCCACTCTGACTGCCATTGAGGTAGACATGTACGAAATGGGCTGGCAGGCCGCCCGCTTCATGCTCCAGATGATAAAAAAGCCAAACCTCCAGACCCAATCCTTTTGCACGACCCCGACCATCATCGAACGGGAATCCACATAATTCTACAATTGTAACAGAGCTCGCTTTTTCGTTATGGAATAGCGGGCTCTGCTTATTTGCCAGTGCGATAAAAAACTTTTTGGGGAAGCGAGCATACTTGCTTTTGCCAAGCGAGCATTTTGCAACAGCGGGTATTTCTTTTCCTTGCACCAAAGGCTTTGTACAGTTATACTAATGACATAAAATGTCGAAAGAGGTAACTGCAATCATGAGTACCGATATCATGCTCAAAGGGCTGATAAGCACTAAATTGTGGGAAAGCTATATCGAAAAGCAGCCTTCTGACGAAAACAAAGCAATCATCCAAGAAGTATATAGAACTGCTGTTTCTTGGTTGAAAGAGATACCTGCAACATTTCCCAACTATACTTTACATGATGAGATACATGTCATAAATGTGATGACCGCTATGACTGGTTTGCTGGGTGATCGCGTTGACATTCTTTCTCTCCGCGAGCATGAGGTCCTCATGCTCATAGCTATGCTACATGATATTGGCATGGTATATTCACCCGAAGCGAAAAAAGCTGAAACCTCAAATAATAGGCAGCTGAAAGAATACATCAAAGGGACTCATCCGGAGCTGGTGGGAAGTAAATATGTGGATTTACCAAAATCTGTTCAACAGGACTACTTGAGATCGTTGCATGCTTTCCGTGTTCAAACGGTGCTCGAAAGTCAAGAGTGGCGCCAGGTTGCGGAGAAAATTGAATCGATTATTCCTGCTGAAACTCTTTCGGAGATATGTCAAGCGCATGGAGAGGATGAAGAATTTCTCTCCAACGAGTCACTAAATGAAGACGAGTTCGAGGAAGTCGATTATCGTTTTTGCGCAGTGTTGCTTCGCCTTGCGGACATACTAGATTTTGATGGTAGCCGTGCACCGGAAATCCTTTTTCCTTTCACAGATGGACAAACGCGAAGCGTAGAAGCATTTCATAAACACCTTGCCTCTCAGGGATTTAAATACCCCAAAACCCCATCAGAAAAGAGCTTGCTGTATAAGGCTGCCTGTGATGATCCAAATACAGAGAAGAAGCTGCGAGAATATCTTGACTGGGTTGACAACGAACTGAGAATTGCGGAACGAGCGAAAAGGTTGTTCTCGACAAAATGGTGTGACTTTCCATTCCCACTCCGTGTTTCGCGTGAAGGTATTAGCAGCAGGGGGTATGATAGCAGCGAGTTTTGCCTGACAATGGATCAGGATAGAACGCTCGAGCTTTTGTCCGGCCAAAACTTATACAATGACAGCACCATTTTTGTCAGAGAATTGCTTCAAAACGCTATAGATGCGACTTTGCTGCGTGAAAAACTTGAGGCTGGTTTTCTCGCAAAAAATGCAGGTATTTACCTTTGGGAATGGGTAGAACCGGACGGAACTCTTTATTTCCGTATT
>Ga0247611_10007767_pt1 | contig 13359 bp, 6 predicted proteins | sample 177DNAGHGhighgp2_FD_192422 | JGI IMG/M metagenome (GOLD analysis project Ga0247611, IMG submission 192422) | Sheep rumen microbial communities from Palmerston North, Manawatu-Wanganui, New Zealand - 1770 DNA GHGhigh gp2 | ecosystem: Host-associated > Mammals > Digestive system > Stomach > Rumen ... | reverse complement strand
CGATCATCCGGGCCATGAGCTCCTCATTCCCGGGGGTGAAGATGACCACCTTGAAGGCGTCATCGTTCAGAATGTTTGCATATCGTGTCATAGAACAAAAAGTTTATGACCACAATAATATACAAAAAAATCCGAACGGATGAACGGAATCATTAAAACTTTTTTTGTTGTTTTACATCATCCTACTGAAACAACACATTATTTTTTATGGAAATTACCTCTTTATCGCCAATGTTTCAATCACTTGTCCCAGATTTTTTTGCATCATTGGATTCCGTCCTTCCCATCCATGGCCCGCTGTCATTCCGAGCGGAGCACCGTTGTCATTCCGATCGGAGAAGGCCTGCTGGGTTCTCTTCTGTAATACTTTGATTGCCAGGTAATTGCAAAACGTCTTACCGCAGGCCTATCAGAAATTCGGAAGGCCTGCGGTTTGATGTTTTGCAAGTTGTTGTAAGTCAGGTTCTTCTGCATGAACGACCTGCAGGCCTGATGGATAGACAGGCGGAATGAAAGGAAGACAAGCTTTGACTGTGTCGGAATGACAGAGGGGACGGGCTTAGGAGATCATTGTCCAAAGTACCGGACTCCACGTCTCGGAGGTGGAAGCCCTGCAGGACAGTTGACTTGCCATTCCGGGTTGCCAAACTACTTGCTAGGACGCAAATGCGGAAAATGTGCCCCTGAGGGCCGTACGGTTGCAGACGCGTCCAGTAAAGCGACCGAAATGGGCGGAATCGTTGCCGCGTCGGCGGGCAGAATGAACTGGCAGGCCTGCAAAGATAGCAATTAAAACCGAAAAAAGGCCAACTCGTCCGAGTCAGCCTTTCGTTCGGGGAATTACCGCAGCTTATTCCAGCCCGCGGGCGCGGAGGAGGGCCGACGGATCGGGGTCCTCGCCCATGAACCGGCGGAAGAGGACCATCGGTTCTTCGGAACCGCCCTTCTCGAGGAAGGTCCGGCGGAAAGCTTTGTCCGTGGCGGGGTTGAAGACACCGTCGGCCTTGAACTTCTCCCAGGCATCCACGTCCAGGACCTCGGACCAGAGGTAGCTGTAGTAGCCGGCGCTGTAGCCGCTGTTGAAGATGTGGTTGAAGTAGGTGGTGCGGTAGCGCGGGATGATCTCGTCGATGAGGCCCATTTCACCGCACACCTTGGTCTCGAAGTCGCGGATGGACTGGGCGTCGGTGAAGTTGGCGAGGTCGTCGAGCGTGAGTTCATGCCATTTCATGTCCAGGATGGAGGCGGCGCAAAGTTCGCCGGTGGTGAATCCCTGGTTGAATTTCAGGGAGTTGCCGATCTTCTCCACCAGGGCGGCGGGGATGGGCTCGCCGGTGCGGTAGTCATTGGCATAGGCGGCGAGAATTTCCGGTTCGAAGGCGAAGTTCTCGTTGAACTGGGAGAACATCTCCACGAAGTCGCGCTTGACGGACGTGCCGCTCACGGAAGGATACCGGCACTTCGTGAGGAAGCCGTGCAGGGCGTGGCCGAACTCGTGGAAGGCGGTCTGGACCTGGTCGATGGTGAGCATCGACGGGAGTTCCTCCGTCGGGGGGACGAAATTGCACACGTTTACGATGATGGGACGGATGTCGACAGATTTCTCGACTCCGCTCGAAATGACAGAGGGGTCGTTCGAAATGACAGAATCGACATACTGGTCCCGGAAGTTGTTCATCCAAGCGCCGCCGCGCTTGGTGTCGCGGGAATACCAGTCCTGGTAGAAGATGCCCAGCAGGGAGCCGTCGGCATCCGTGAGTCTGTAGGCCTTCACGACGGGGTTATAGACCTCCACCTCGGGAGCGGGTTCCACGTTCACGCCATAGACTTTCTTGGCGGCGTAGAAAACGCCCTTGGAGACGCTGTCAGCCTGGAAATAGGGCTTGGTCACGGATTCGTCCAGGTCATACTTGAGGGCGCGGACCTTCTCGGCATAGTAGAACCAGTCCCACGGCTCGATTTCGTGACCGGCGACAGCCTCCATGTCGGCCATTTCCTCACGGGCCTTCCGCATGGAAGCGTCTATGATGGGCTTCAGGAAGGCATCGACGGTCTCGGGATCGCCGGCCATCTTGTCGGCCAGGAGGTATTCGGCGGAGTTCTTGTAGCCCAGCAGGTTGGCCTTCTCGGTCCGGAGTTTCATGATCTCCAGGACGATGGCGTTGTTGTCGTACTCATTGCCGTTGTTGCAGCGGTTGGAGTAGGCCTTGAAGGCTTTCTCGCGCAGGGCCCGGTCCTCACAGGTGGTCATAAAGGCCGGATACTCGGATACGGTCACGCCGATGGCGTCCCTGAAGGCGTTGTTCTCCGCCAGGAGGTTCTGGCCGAACTTCTGGCTCAGAACGGCGAGGCGGGAGTTGATCTCCGCGAAACGGGCCTTGCCCGCGGCGTCCAGGCCCACGCCGTTGCGCTCGAAGCGCTGGTAGAGTTTGGTCGTCACCATCTGCTGCTCGCGGTCCAGGGCGGACATGTCGTCATACACAGCCTTTACGCGGGCGAAGAGCGCCTCGTTCATGAAGATGGCGTCATCGGCCTCCGTCATGATCGGGGTGATTTCCTCCTCCACGGCTTGCATGGCCGGGGTGGAATCGGACTCGGAAAGATTGTAGAAAACGCCGGAGACCTTCGCCAGGAGCTTTCCGGCGCGCTCGTAAGCCGCAATCGTATTCTCGAAGGTGGGAGCCTCCGGATTGGCGATGATCGCGTCGATTTCAGCCTTCTGCGCCTCGATGCCGGCCTTGACGGCGGGGACATAATCCTCCACCGCGATCTTGCTGAACGGGGCCGTCCCGTACGGGGTGTTCCACTCCTCTTCAAATATCTTCCCGGCCTTCGGGCCGCACGCTGCCGTCATCATCACCATCAAAAGTAAAGCTGTCTTCTTCATAAAGGATTATTTCTGGATCTTCACGCTGTTTTCGTCCACCAGGGCCAGCTGGGCCGCCCCGTTGTACACGGTCAGGATACCCGTCGCCGAGCAAAGGGCGCCGTCCCGCTCGGAGGGATTGCCGAGGATGGCCGGGTCGATGGCCGTATCCGCGAACTTCGCATAGCCGCTGGTGCGGATCTGGACCGGCTGGCCGCCGGGCATGTGGAAGTAGTGGCTGGTGGTGATGGCGGTCGCATTGGCCCGGATGGTCTGCTTGACCGTCAGGCCGGTCTTCTCGTCGAAGATGTCGTCCATCCCCTTGTCGGAACTGCCGCAGCTGTCGAAACAGCCGTTGTCCAGATACTCCAGGAACTTGTTCTTGGACATGGCCCAGGTGTTCACGCCGAAGGTCTGCGTGGAGCAGAACACCCGGTTGGTGGACGCCTTCTTGTCCTTGTACGGGTCGATGTAGATGAGGATGAAGATCCGCTTGTAGGCCTCCGTATTGTACTCAGGCTCAGCGCCGTACTGGAGGTCCTCGATGGTCACGAGCTGGCCCCAGAGCTTGTTCGTGTAGCCCTCGGCGATGGCCGCCTTGAGTTCCTCCTCCGTGACAAGCGTCGGAGCGACAGGGTCGCCCCAGGCGCCCCGGATCACATGGGCATCGATCAGATAGCGGCTGTCCAGGTAGGCGGTCTCATACTCGCCGGTCGGATCCTCCACGCCCAGCTGGGGCATGCCGTTGTAGCTGCCGATGGTCAGGCCACCACAGCGGACATACACCGTCTGACCCAGCTTGTAGTCGCTGTACAGGGAGGACAGGCCGATCTTGACGCTGATCACGCCCGTCTCGTCCTGGATATACAGTTCCCGGTAGATGTTGCCGGAATGGTCGTCGGAAATGACCTTGCCTGCGATGACCATGTCGTCGTCCTCGATCTTGAGGGCGCCGTCCTTCGCGTACAGGGCCTTGAGTTCGGCGATGGTCGCGGTCACTTCCAACTTTCCGGGTTCGTACATGTACACGTCGTCATACTCCGTCGTGAACACCGGCTCCCACTCGCGGCAGGAGACGAGGGCCGCAAGGGCCGCTGCAATGAAAATAAGGGTCTTTTTCATGGCCTAGAACCGGAAATAGATGTTCAACATGTAATTGAATCCGCTCATGTAGAAGTACTTGGGGTCGAAGCGGTAGAACTGCTCCTTCGCCACGGTGTTCTCCACGATGCGGGTCTGCTCGTAACCGCCGGTCTTCACCCACTTGTTGTTCAGGAGGTTCTTGGCATTCAGGGAGAAGCCCAGCTGGTATTTCCGCTGGATGTACCAGGACTTGCCCACGGAGAAGTTCAGCAGCCACTGCGGGGCGAATTTCTCCTGCGCAGCCATGTACTCGACCTCCTGGGGCGTCACCACCCGGTCGGGACCCGCCGTCACGTAGTCCGTGCGGTAGAGCGGATTCATGGACAGGTAGGAATGGCCGAAGTAGTCGATCTCGGCATCCACGAACCAGTAGTTCCAGTTCCAGGCGAGACCCAGGCTCACGGCCAGCTGCGGGGTGGATTCCACGTAGTGGCGTTGCACGCCGCCGTCCGCCGTCGGATGGCTCTTCCAGTAAGGGATCACCACGCCGTAGGTTTCCGGGACGATGGAGGCGTTGTTGTCGATGGTCTGGTACATCTTCGGATTGGACGTGTAGTAGTACTCGCCATAGCCGATGACACCCTGCAGGGCCAGGTTCGGGAAGTCGGTCGGGATCTTGAAGCCCATCTCCATGCCCACGTGACGCTCGTCGATGCCGGTGAGGGCGAAGTTCGTGAAGGAATTCTGCCCGTCGTCATAGAAGCTCATCACCTTGCTCTGGTCCATGATATCGGTGTAATATCCGGTGATGCGGAAGTTGTACCCATTGGAGGACACCTGGTAGTTGATGTCGCCGGTGAGGGTCTTCACGGTGGTCAGCTCCGGAGCCACGGAGTTGCGGGTACGCGGGGACATGAACGCCTGGCTGAAGGTAGGCGCATCGTTGAAATAGCCCGCGTTGGCATAGAAGCGGTGACCGCCGGGAAGGATGTAGTTCAGATTCACCTTCCCTGCATAGGTCAGGAAATCAACGACTTTCGACTTTCCATAGGAGGTAATGGGGTCTCCGTTCCCGTCGTAAGTGGTCACTTCGCGGCCGTCTATCACATACGGGCTGCCGTCGTCATTTACGCCCGGGAAGAGGCCCTTGCGGTTCAGGCCGTGGCGCCAGAAGGCGGTGCGGCCCACGCGGCCGCCGGCCGTCATCTCGAAGTTGCCGACGTTCAATTTGCCGGACAGCCAGCCGTTCCACTTGCGGACATTCGCATAGTAGTCGTACCCGTACTTGTCCCCGACACGGATTTTCTGCGCGGAACCGTTCTTCATCCAGTACTCCAGGTCGTTCTGGGTCATGTACGGGAAGGCGGCGTAGTCGCGCTCCGCGAAGGAGTCCATGTTGTAGAAGTAATCGCCGCCCAGCAGGTCGTCCATCTTCTGGTAGTACTCCGTCCGGTTCACCTTCGCGTCGAAGCCGCCGGTGAAGGTAAGCCACCGGGCCGCCCGCCACTTGAAATTCAGGGCGAAGTTCAGGTCCTGCTGGTCCACCCGCCGCTCCTGGAGGGCATACTTGGAACGGCGCTCGCCGTCCTCGATGTTGAGTTTGTTCACGGCATAGAGACGGTCCCAGTTCACATGGGCGTAATTGTCCAGGTTCTGCCGCCAGGCCTCGGCCGCCCAGGCCGCCTTCATCGGATTCAGGCGGTTCATGTCGCCGACGTCCATATAGAAGTAGCTCGGGAGGTTCCGGTAGTAGTCCGGGCGCGGATCCTGCGCATCGTACCAGTCCAGGGCCGTGTAGCCGTTCTTACCGAAGCGGTACAGGACGGTAGCGGCGGCATTGAACGCCTGGGACGGCGTGAAGTCGTACTTGAGGATGGCGATGGGCTCATGCGTCTTGCGGACGCGGGAATTGCGGACCTTACCGTTCTGGTAACCCCAGTTGGAGTTGTACATGTTGTCGCCCATGAGGTCATAGACCTCCTGCGTGGAAGCGTTCTGCGCGCCGCGCTCGCCGGGGGTGCCCATGATCACGGCACCCAGCTTGTGGGCGTCGTTGAACTGCTTCTCCACGGCCGCATAGTAGGCGAACGAACGGTAGTACACGCCCTGGATCCAGTCATTGCCGCCCAGGCGGGCGGAGACGTTGAAGGCGTAGGACCAGCCGTTGTCCTGCGGGCCGGAAGCGTAGGTCATCATCAGGCGGAGCCGGTAGAGCTGGCTGTTGGTGAGGACGCTGCCCCGCCAGCCTTTGCGCACGGACAGGGCGTTCACCGGGATGTTGGTGAGGCCGTTGTAGCCGCCGATCCCGTAGTCCGAAATCTCGGAGCCGTTCACGGTGTACTTGGTGCGGGTGGCTTCATTAAGGCCGCTCCACAGGGAGAAGGGAGAGTATCCCGTGATGGCGTCGTTCATCTTGACGCCCGCGAGGTACACGTCCTGGGACTCGGAGGAGTATCCCCTCACCCGGTAACGGACGGAACTGAAATTGTATCCGGCCATGTTGTTGAACACGTCGTTCTGCCCGAACAGGACGGCGGGCGCATCGCTGTAACCGGTATCGTCCATGTCGAACTCCACCAGGTTGTCCGCATCGACTTCGCTCACGATGGTCCCGCGCGTCAGGGACAGGTTGAACATGTTCTTGACATATCCGTCGTTGACGGTGACGTTGACCCGGGTCTCGAGGAACTCGGGAGCCTGGATTACCAGGTCATACACGCCATTGTCCAGGTTTTCGATGAGAAAGCGGCCGTCCGCGTCCGAGGTCGATGTCGCCACCCGGGTCGTCCCCTGGTAAAGCACAAGGACCGCGTCCGTGACCGGAGTCCGGTCGGAACGGCTGACCACCGTTCCCCGCACACCGCCCGTAAACGTCTGGGCGCTGAGTCCCAGGCTCACGAGAATGGCCGCGGCGGCCAAGGTTAGTTTCCTAGTCATCATAGCTGGTTACTTGTTACTTACTACAATATAGGTCGGATAGTGGTCGCTGTAGCCGCCCACAAAGGCTCCGTTGGAGAACGTGCGGAACGGCTGGCCCTTGTACTGGCCTTCCTGCTGGGTCATGAAGGGCTGCTGGAAAATACGGCCATAGTACTTTTTCTTGACGATGGGCTGGATCTTCAGCGTTCCGGCCGGGGCGTTCAGGAGGGCGTAGTTGCACACCAGGATGTCGTAGATGTTGTTCTCGCCCCGGTAGTAGAGGGAGCTGTAGCCGGCCTTGAGCATGGACAGGAACGGGGAGAAGAAATCCTCCGGGCCCACTTCTTCCACCTTCTCGCGGCCGCGCATGTACACGGCCATGCTGTCGTCGGTGGGATTGTCGTTCATGTCGCCCATCGCGACGATCTTGATGCCGGGATACTCCTTCATCAGACGGGCCGCCTCCCCATACATGATTTCACCGCCCCGGGAACGGAGGGCGCCGCTCTTCTCACCCAGGCGGGACGGAAGATGCGCCACGAAGAAGGCGAACATCTCCCCGCCCAGCAGGCCGCGGACCATCAGGATGTCACGGGTGCGGAAAGCGTCCTTCTCCTCCGGGGTCATCCCGAAGTCGATGGCACTGTCAAAGGTGAACGGGATGGACTTGGACTCCAGGACATTGAACAGTTCCGGACGGTACAGCAGGGCAACGTCCACACCGCGGCGGTCCGGACCGTCATAGTGGACGATCTGGTAGTTCGCATCGACGATGGCGGGCTCGATCACGAGGTCCTCCAGCACGTGGCGGTTCTCGATCTCGGACACGCCCAGGACGGCGTGATAGGCCTTGTTCTCGTCCCGCATGGCCCGGATCACCCGCGCCATGTTGGAGAGTTTCTTGGCATACTTGAAATCGGTCCATTCATTGGCGCCGTCAGGAAGGTACTCGTAGTCGTTCTTCCCTTCGTCATGGTAGGTGTCAAAGAGGTTCTCCAGGTTGTAGAACCCGATGACATAGTTCTTCCGGCCGTTCTGGGCAAACACCGGGACGACGGCGAGAAGAAGGAAGAGGATGGTCAGGTATCTTTTCATCGCTGTACTCATTTTAGTTCCACCACCAGTTCACGGAATTCGGGTTCTCCGTTTCCACGGTCGCAGCGACATCGTCGCCGACGGCTCCGGGCAGGTTCACGAAGAAGTTGATTCCGAGCTTGTTCTCCAGATCCCGGATGGACATGACGGAAGGATGGTTCTTCGCGACGGTTTCACCCGGATTCGCCGTATGCTCCAGATACACGGCGCAGCCGCGATAGCCGCCGTTGGAGCCGTAGGAGCTGCTGTAGCTGAGGACCGTCTTGTAGTATCCGGCGGGAATGGCGATCCGCTTGCCGTCGATGTCCGTGGTCGTTTCGGGATGCTCGCCCACCACGCAGCCCGTCACCACATACAGGGTGTCGCTCTTGGCCGCCCAGCCGCGTACGCTCTCTTCCAGGCGCGCCCAGATCTCCCCGTTGAAGTTGTAGTTCTGCGGGGTCATGTTGGTGCCGTAGAAAGTGGAGACATTGGCATTGTAGTTCAGGCGGTCGGCCGACGGCAGCTGATGCCCGCGGGCCCAGCCTCCCCGGAACGTACCGGTCACGTTCGGCTGCTTGTTCGAAGGGATGAGCGGATCCAGCCCCCAGGCGTCGGAACGGCTGCCGCTGCCGCGGAGCGCGGAGTTCAGCGGGTAAGCCACCCAGTGGGACACGAGGTTCGAGTAATCCCAGTAGAAAGAGTAATTGCGGCCGCTGTAACCGCTCTGGCTCATGGTGTGCCAGAAGAAGTTCAGGCCGTCGTCATCCCGGGTTTCGGGCAGCTCCATCCAGCCTTTCCGGGTGGAGGAGCCGCCGTTGATGTCGGGTTCGGGTTCATCGGAAGGAGCATTCTGGAAGAGGGTCACCACGATGGACTGTTCCTGGGCAAGCAGGACGATGTCCGCCTGACGGGGGGCGTCGCCGGTATTGGCATCGTAGCTCAGGGCGATGGAGTTCGCGTTCCCCCGTCCCTTGTCCGGAGTGATCTGGATCCAGTCCGCCGTCGTGGAGAGCGTCCACTTCCCCGTGCTCGTCACTTCGAGGAACTGACTCCCCTTCCGGCTGGAGACGGTGGCTTTCGCCAGGGTCAACGTCGGGTCCGGGATAACGGGTTCCTCTTCACAGGAAACCGCCCCGAAGGCCGCGAGGCCGAGGATGGCCAGACCGAGGATATGTCTGAATCGGTTCAACATACGCCCGTCCCCTATTCAAATTCGATGGAAACACTCGTCATCCGCACCTGGGCGGCCGTGGCGTGGAGGACCACCTTGCCGGCGGACCCGCTCCAGGTGACCGTGAGGGCAGCCTTGTCAGCCGTAGCGCCGCCACCGCCTTCCAGGCCGACCATGTCCACGCAGTACTGGCCGCTGCCGGTACCCGGGGCCGTGATGACGATCTTCTTGAACTTCTTCCCGTCCGGTGCCGTAAAGGCCAGGGCGGAATTCTTGTAAATGCGCACTTCGTTTTCCTTCGGAGCGACGGCGGCGCTGGATGAGGTATGCTTGTAGTAGCCCACCTTCACGCCCTGGGTCGTGGAGGAGAAACCGGCGCCGTAGGTGCCGTCGGTCTCGGCCGCCCAGGTCTGGGCTTCGGCGTTGGTGTCGAAGGAGACCGTGTTTCCGGAAGGCTGCGGATCGGTACCACCGCCGCCCTCGGTCACCTTTTCGATGAACCAGGCGGAGAGCACTTCGATCTTGTCGCCGTAGGAGCCGCGGTAACCGCGGATCTTGATCTTGTCGCCTTCCTGAAGGCCCAGCGAGGCATAGGACTTGTCGTTCTTCGCGCCATAGCCCAGTTCCGTTGCGGTCAGTCCATAGACATAAACCGTTCCGGTAGCATCGGTGAGGTCGAAGTTGCCGTAAGTCGTGTTGATGCTGCCGCCGATGGTACCCACCAGCTCATACACCTGGGTGTCGGACTCGGGTGCGGCGTTGAACTCGGCGATGGTCACCGCCTTCACGCCGGAGGGCTGAGGTTCGTCACCGCCGGTCACCTTTTCGATGAACCAGGCGGAGAGCACTTCGATCTTGTCGCCGTAGGAGCCGCGGTAACCGCGGATCTTGATCTTGTCGCCCTCTGCAAGGCCCAGCGAAGCGTAGGACTTGTCGTTCTTCGCGCCGTAGCCGAGCTCGGTCGCCGTGAGGCCATAGACATACACGGTACCGGTCTCGTCCGCAAGGTCGAAGTTGCCGTAGGTCGTATTGATGCTGCCGCCGATGGTACCCACCAGCTCATACACCTGCGTCTGGGACTCCGGAGCCGCGTTAAACTCGGCGATGGTCACCGCCTTCACGTCACCGGAAGGCTGAGGTTCATCCCCGCCGGTCACCTTTTCGATGAACCAGGAGTACACCACCTCGATCTTGTCGCCATAGGAACCGCGGTAGCCGCGGATCTTGATCTTGTCGCCCACGTTCAGGCCCAGGGAGGCATAGCTCTGATCGTTCTTGGTACCGTAGCCGAGGTTCGTCGCGGTCAGGCCATAGACATACACGGTGCCGGTTTCGTCCGCGAGGTCGAAGTTTCCGTAGGTCGCATTGACATTGCCGCCGATCACGCCCACCAGTTCATACACCTGCGTATTGGACTCCGGTGCGGCCTGGAACTCGGCGATGGTCACCGCCTTCACGTCACCGGAAGGCTGCGGATCGGTGCCGCCACCGCCCTGGCCGTTCAGGGAATAGAGGTATGCCGCATTGGCCACGGTCTCGGGCGTGTTGCCGCGGTAGTTCATGAGCTTGCCGCAGATCACGACCTCGTCGCCCACCTTGATGTCGGTGCCGGACGTGTACTTCTTGTTGCCGAGATAGAGGATGCGGTAGGCATAAAGCTCGCCGTTCTGGGATCCGTCGTCGGAAATGTAGAAGGTCGCGTTTCCGAAGGTACCGCTTTCCCCGAAGGTGCCGGCGTTAGCGATGCGGGAGATCTTGCCCTTCACGAACACCTCGTCCGTGGAATCGTAAACTTCATTGCTCGTCCAGGTAAGCGGCTTCACGGCCTGGAGGGCCGCCGCCACGTTGTACGGATCGGCCTGGGTGCCGGTGCCTTCCGGCGTGCCGACAGGCTCGTCGGAACCGCCACCGCCGCCGGTGCCTTCGTTCTTGCCGTTGTGGTCATAGACGAAGGCGGTGCCCTGGACGGTCTCCGGGGTATTGCCGCGGAAGTTCACGATGTTGCCGTACAGGATGACGTCGTCGCCCACCTTGATGTCCGGATCCTTGGAGGTCCACTTGCGGTTCCCCAGGTACAGGACGCGGTAGGCGTAGAACTGGTCGCCGTTCGTGGTGCCGTCGTCGGAGATATAGAAGGTGGCGTTCCCGTAGGTACCGCTGGCCCCGAAGGAACCGCCGTCGGCAATCTGGGAGATCTTACCCTTCACGAACACCTGCGAGGAGCTCTGGACGTCGGCGCCGAGGGACTTGACATACTTGACTGCGCCCGCCACGGTGAGCGGGTTGTCCAGCGTGCCGATGATCTCTTCGCCCCGTTCGCCCGTCTGGCTGACGGCGAGGGTCTTGTAGTCATAGCCGATGGTGAACTTGACCGTCTTGTTGCGGTTGTACCCGGCGTTGTTCAGGATGGTGACCGTCACCCGCTGGGGCTGGTCGGAAGCCAGGCCCTTGTCCGGGGTCACGGCGATCCAGGGCGTCTCGTCGGCGTCCCAGAGGATCTCGCTGGACCAGTCCCGGTTCGCCGTTACATTCAGCTGCAGGGTCGTCAGGGACATGTCCGCCGCATAGGAGGCCTTCTTGGTCTCAGCGTCGAACGACAGGTCCGCTCCGGCCACCTTGAGGGCGGGAAGGTCGATATCGGCTTCTTCCTGCCGGCAGCCGGTGAAGAGGGCGGCCGCCGCGGCCAGGAGGGTAAGGAAGCGTGCAGAACGTTTCATATCGCTTGGAGTTGGTTATTCTGTTTTACCGTTGAGGGAATACAGGTACGCCTTGCCGGAGACGGTCTCCGGGGTGTTGCCCTGATAGTTCATCAGCTTGCCGCAGACGATCACTTCATCACCCACGGCGATGTCGGTCTTGCCAGCCTCGAACTTGACGTTCCCGAGATACAGGGCGCGGAACACATAGAACTCGCCGTCACCGGTGCCGTCGGCGGACAGGTAGAAGGAGGCGTTCCCGTAGGTGCCGCCCTCGGTATAAGTCCCCTTGGAGGCGATCTTGCAGATCTTGCCTTTCACATAGACCTCGTCCGTGGACTCATACTCGGAATTGCTGGTCCATGACAGGCCGGCGACAGCGGCTGCAGCCTCGGCGGGCGTGTACGGATTGTTCAGGGTGCCCTTGGCATTGGCACCGGCGATCTTGGTGACGATGACATTGATGTACTTGCCGCCGCCGGAAAGGCCGTTGAAGTAGCCCGTCACGGTGATGGCCTGGCCGTCGAAGGACTTGGCGTCGAGCGCCTCCACCGGATAGACGAGGCTGCCCTGTTTGGTCGCAGGATCCACGCCGTCCAGTTCCACGTTGTAGTAGTTGCCGGAGACCTTGAGGGTGCCGGTGAAGCTGATGTACTCGGCGACGGAGGCCGCATAGTCGAGGGCGGAGGCAGTGACATCCTTCGCCGCCGGATAGCTGACGGAGGCGGTGCCGGTCTTCTCGACGGAGGTGATCGTCGCGAGCTCGGGCACGCCGTTGTAGGTGGTCTTGGTCGCCAGGACCTTCACCACATCGCCCACTTCCACCGGATTGGCACCGTTGTCATAGGCATAGATGGCGGTCGTGCCGTCGGAGAGGACGAATCCCTTGCCGGTCTTGGCGACGACGGTGGATTCAAGCGTCTCCACGCCGGAGTCGTCCGGCAGGGCGACGATCTCGGTGACGGACTGGCCGGTGGGCGGCAGGCCTTCCTGGGACACCGTCACGGTCTTGGAGGAGTTGGCGGCCTTGAACTGGATGTCCGCCTTGCGGATGGCCGTCGTCGTATTGGCGTCATACGCGAAGGAATAGACCACCGCGTCGCCCTCGCCCGCCGCGATATCGGTCATGCGGACCCAGGACTCGGACGGGAGGACGGCCATGCCGTTGGCCTTGGAGACGACGGAGAGCGTGAAGGTACCGGCATCGCTGCCCACGCTCACCTCACCGGGTTCGATGGCGATGAGGGACTTCTCCACACTGATGAGGGTGGCGTCCACGAGTTCAAGGGTGGTGCCGTACAGGGTTCTCGGGCCCTGGACGGTGATCACGTCACCGGCCTCGACGCCGAAGGAGCTCCAGCCGCCGGACGCATCCTTCGGGTACTGTCCCAGGGCGTTCAGGAGGCCGTAGATGTAGATGGAGCCGGTCTCGTCGGCCACATCGACGTTGCCGTAGTTGGTATTGCGGATACCGGTGACGGTCGCCCGGATGCGGAACACTTCCCCATCGGAACCGGCCGCCACCTGGGCGATGGTGGAAAGCGGAG
>Ga0247611_10007766_pt1 | contig 13360 bp, 13 predicted proteins | sample 177DNAGHGhighgp2_FD_192422 | JGI IMG/M metagenome (GOLD analysis project Ga0247611, IMG submission 192422) | Sheep rumen microbial communities from Palmerston North, Manawatu-Wanganui, New Zealand - 1770 DNA GHGhigh gp2 | ecosystem: Host-associated > Mammals > Digestive system > Stomach > Rumen... | reverse complement strand
TGGGCAGATACTGCATCGATGCCACGGAGAAGCGAAAATTAGTGTCGATTTTAATGTTCATAATAACAGGTGTTTGTAATGGATTGTTGTATTTTGAAAGACAGATAAAGGTACACATTATTGTCGGTTTGGGAGAAAAAATGTATCTTTGCACCGTCGTTGCACCGATGTGACGGGCGGGTTGCGGGGGGGGGTCCCTCCGCCATGTCCTACCTTTTGGTGAACGTCCCGATGAAGTTGAAGGAGGAAAGAAAGATGCAGCCTGCACTTGCCATATCTGAACATAAAAGGACAATGCCCCGTCATGGTCTAGGGTTGGCGTATTCTGGGCCATTTTTCTCCAAAAACGCAACCCGTCAACCCTTTATAATCCACAGTGCACAAATAAGTTCCGCCCGATACATGGTGTGTTCTTTCACGGGCAAAGAGCGCGACGAGGAGACAGGCTACGGGTATTTCGGTGCAAGGTATATGGTTCACGAACTGATGACGATGTGGCTGAGCGTTGACCCGTTAGCGGACAAATATCCGAGTATCTCGCCGTATGCCTACTGTGCCTGGAATCCGATGAAGTTGGTGGATCCTGATGGGAGAGAAATGGGAGATTATTATGACGAAAATGGTAACTATAAGGGTTGGGATGGTGTCTTAGACCATAGAGTTTATATAGTGGGCATTAATACAACTCTTGCAAAAGATGAAAACGGCAATGTTGATGCAAGTAAAGTAACCCCATTGGTATCAACTACATACGAAATACTTGAAGCCATAGTGGGTGTTTTTGAACGGACAAAAAAGAATGGAGGAAGTATCGAAGAGTCAACAGCAGTGTTGGCTGGTCTTATTAGCATACCCAGCGAGCATGGCTATACTGGATCCGATGGCAACCCCCATTGCAATTTCCCATCTCTGAAAGGAGGGAAGCAAGGTTTGGGTGTGACATCGATACACTCACATCCATTCACACTATTGGGAGAAGATGGTTATCATTCAGTTACCCCGTCTGAGGACGATAAGATTTTTTTTAACAAGTGCGTCCTTAATATAATTGTTGGAAATATTACTGTACCCCAAACGAGCAGTATCTATCCTAATTCCACAGATAATATTGGTGCCGCTTTCTTTTCTCCTACAGGGAAGGCACTGGCTACTATGAGTATGCGTTCCATCGAAAGAGTTGTAAACAATCGACATAAGGCCAGAGATAAACATTGGAACCAAATAATAAAGAGACCATGAAAAAGTTTTTCCTTATAACCATGTTGTTCATGGTGATTTCTTCGTCAAGTGTTTTATGCCAACATACGGTCCCGTATCATACGGGTGTGTATAATTGGGAAAAAAATATTGAGAGAATAGCTTCTAGACTACAAAGAACAGAAAATTTATTTCTAAAGAAAGAGATTCTGTATAATGGCAGTATTATACCTGTAGCCTATGGGGAATTTTCTTACATGGGAGACGATAGTAATACTATTACCATACCATTCTTGTATACATACGGGAGAATCACTATTGCCAAAGATGCGTTTGAAAAGATGATGACAATGCCTAATTCAACAAAGGTGGATGTTCTTGTTTCATTTAAACCAATTAAGATATCATCATTTAAACAATATGTAGATGGGCCTAGTATAATAACGTTTACCCTAATCAAAATGGCTCTAAATGGTATGTACCAATGTGGAAATTTTACGTATCTGGATAGTTACTGGGCTATAACCACAATGAAAGATTGTTATACGGTCTTTTATTTTGATCAAACATTAATGGGACGATACAATTATATTCCATACGAGAATCCTAAGCGTAAACGATATTACAAAAGATTGCTCAAATTGTATGGAGAACAATACCTAGAAGGTTCTCCATTGCTAGATTACTTTTTACCTTAACCAGACCCGGCGGATGCTCCATGCCGTGCCGTTGCCCGACCCCGCGGATGTTCGTCCCAACCCAGCGGATGTTCACTGAGCACTGATGCCGACCCCGCGGATGTTCGGCTGCGTGCTGCTGGTCTGGATTTGCAATCCAGACCCATTGTGTATAAGGATTTTCAATCCGCAACGACAATGTACTGAAGCAGAATAGAACCGTCCCCATCCCATTCACTAATAAAAAGGTCATCCGAACCGAAAAAAACAAAATGTGCGATAGACGACAATAGTTTTTATCCATCAGATGCGGACGAAGAAAGAGACATTTCTCACTCTACCATGAACACCATCACCATGAAGCCGACGAGGAGGGCATAGGTGGCCAGTTTCTGATAGCCGTGGGCGTGGGTTTCAGGGATCATTTCATCGCTGACAACGTAAAGCATGGCCCCGCCAGCAAAAGCCAGCATCACGGGCAGCAGATACTGGGAGATGGCTCCAAGGCCGTAGCCAATCCATACGCCGACGACTTCTAGCATGGCGATGGCCAACGAGATGAGGAAAGCGCGCATTTTCTTGACTCCGACCAAAAGGAGCGGAGTGACGACCACCATGCCTTCGGGAATATTCTGCAAGGCAATGCCAAGGGTGACCGCCCATGCTCCGCTAAGCTCTTCGGCATTGAAACCGACACCAGTGGCCATGCCCTCAGGCAGTTTGTGAATGGCCACGGCCATGACGAAGAGCAGGATGCGGTTGACGGAGGATTTGTTGTTGCGGTGCTCCTCCATGTCGAGGCCAGTGATTTTGTGCAGGTGGGGCGTGAGGAGGTCGAGAAAGTTAAGGAAGAGAGCACCCACGGCTACACCTATGGCGGGCAGCCACCAATGCGAAGGCCCAGCCCCCTGCACAGCAGGGACGATAAGTCCCAATGTGGCCGCAGCCAGCATAATGCCGGCACAGAACCCCAGCACGGCATCATTCCATTTGTGAGGCAGTTCTTTGACAAAGAACCCGATGAGGGTTCCCATGATGGTGGCCAAACTAAGGCCTATGGCACTTATCCAAACGGGCGACATTTTGTATATTAATTCTGTATTCTGAGTGAATGGCAGCACTCACTCTGTAAACTATTTTAGTATCTGGGCGGTGTGGGCCTTGGTGTTGACCTTTCCAATGGCGTCGACTATGATGCCCTGCTCGTCAATGACGTAGGTAGTGCGGAGAGTGCCCATAGTTTCGCGGCCGTACATCTTCTTCACGCCCCAAGCTTCGTAGGCCTTGAGAATGGAACAGTCGGGGTCGGAGATGAGGTGGAAAGGCAGCTCGTATTTGGCAATGAAGCGCTGGTGCGAAGCGGCGGAATCCTTACTTACGCCCAGCACTTGATAGCCCAGGGCGAGGAAACGCTCGTAATTATCGCGGAGGTCGCAAGCCTCGGCAGTGCATCCGGGGGTGCTGTCCTTGGGGTAGAAATAGAGCACCAACTTCTTTCCGGCAAAATCGGAAAGGCGGACAGTGTTGCCGTTTTCGTCCTGTCCTTCAAAGGCGGGGGCTTGGGTTCCAATGGGGAGCATAAATCTATCTAGTATTCGTTAGTGCACATTATTTTATTCCCAGCTTTTTCTTCATGTCCTTGGCGAGGGCATCCTTGTGAACGAGGATGGTGATGGTCTTATAGCGGAAATAGGCTTTGCTGGCGAAGAACATGCCGTGGTACTCGCCGTAGTCGCCCCAACTATTTTTGACCATGTAGTACTCGTTGCCCAGTTGGTCCTTGGCGGTGCCATAGATGAGCATAAGGTGGTCGTCGTTGGTCTCGTGGTTATCCCAACCGAGCTGACGTTCCTGCGGGGTGACCCAACGTTGGGGGGTGGGGTGTTTGGCGGCCTCTTCTTGCAGGTCCTTGGCACTCATGCCCGTCCAATGGGCCATGTCGCTGCCTTGCAAATTGGCGGAGGAGGCATCGGTGGCAGGGAGCACACAGAAGCCCTTGCGTGAACCGGCGCGGAAGCCCTGCTCGCTGACATCGCTGTCCCAGCCCACGGGGAAGCCTTGCTGGATAGCGTGGTCGGTGATTTCCATCAGCTCGTCGAGGGTGACATTATAGGAGAGGTCGTGACGCCAGTTGTCGGGACTTTCGACGGCAAAGGTGCCGTAAAGGGGCTGGTGAAGGAAAGCAGTTATCTGCACATAGTCGCTGGCTTTGAGACCTGTGGACTCATAGAAGGTCTTGGGGGTGTACTGGCGGCCCTTGTAGGTGAACCGTTCGGGAGGAACGCCCAGGTAGACCTCGTGAACTGCCTTGATGGCCTTGAGGCAGAGGAGCTGGTAGTTGCTGTCGCTCTGGAGGTTGCCGCTGCTGGCGGCGGCTTTGACCATGGGGTTGGTCATGGCGCTGAGCTCGCTATGGTTAGAAAGGCTGTCGCGGTACATCACACCCGGACGCATAAGCTCTTCGGGCACCAGGCCGTACCGCTCCATGCAGTGGAGCACGTCGCCGAAACAGCCGCCCTGCGAGAAGGATATGTCGCCATGGGTGCGGATGGCGGCCATGGCGCGGTCCTGATAGTCGACGAAGGCGGTGTACATCTCGCTGAGGTCATACTCGCCCTTGCCCATGCGGAGCAATTCGGCTTCAAGGAATGCCGTGCCGCTGTAGTCCCAGCAGGTGCCGGCCTTGGCCTGATTCTTGACAGGGGTGACGGGTAATTCTTTGATGATGGTGAATTTATAGCCTTCATCTTGTTTGTTTTGCGGTTGATTAGACTCTTGTGCAAAGAGGGGCAGGCAAAGCATTGCCGCTGCCATGAGTAGGGTTATCTTTTTCATATAATCGATGTGTTTCGTGCTGCAAAGATACAACTTTTTCAGAGAATAAATGATTTTTTTCTGAAAGGGGAGCGGTGCAAAAAAAAACCGAATTTCACATGCAGGGAGCGGCGCGGAGGCCACGGCTGGGACTCCCTACGGGCAGAGCCACCTGACGTGGTGACATTTTTTTAATAATAATTTGCAAATTTCAGATATTATTCTTTTATTTGTATGTGCATTACACGAGTGCTTAAACCAGCAAAACCACTTGAAATACAACACATAAAGAGAAAAAACACAACTCCGAAGGAGTCCAAAAAGCCATAAGGTCTCGTGCCAAAGAGCCTTTGCGGCTTTATAGAAACAAACCAATTAATGTAAAACTATAAAAAAGAAAAAATGAGACTGACAAAAAACTTCACTTTTGAGGAGCTGCTGGTGAGCGACACGGCCGCCCGCTGCGGCATTGAGAACATTCCTAACGAGAACGCTCAGGTGAACCTGGTGAAGCTGGCCTACACAGTGCTGCAACCCATTAGGGACGCATGGGGCGCACCGATAGCGGTGAACAGCGGTTTCCGATGCCAGACACTGAACACCCGGATTGGCGGAGCGGCCAAGTCGGACCACATTTACGGGGCCGCCGCTGACATCCGCACCCTTTCGAACACGGTGGACAGCAACAAGAGGCTGTTCGACCTCATCGTCAAGATGGCAAAGGAAGGGAAGATCCAGTGCCGCCAGATTATCGACGAGAAGCACTACCAATGGGTGCACGTGAGCGTGAACCACCCCGAAAAGGAGTTCATCAACAACCAATCTTTCCACCTCAAATAGGACACTGCCGACCCTCAGCCCCTCCAGGGGCAGAGGCGCAACGCATGTTATTCAGGTTCGCCGCTGACACCCACCAAGGGCGGGACCCGCGAACGTTTGTAGAACCATTAAAGAAAAACAATATGAAACTAACAAGCAACTTCACTCTTGAAGAACTCATCCATAGCAACACGGCTAAAAACAAGGGTATAGACAACACGCCCAACCAGGAGGCCTTGGACAATCTGACCCGCCTGGCCAAGGAGGTGCTGCAGCCCATAAGGACGGCGTGGGGCAAGCCTCTCATTGTGAGCAGCGGCTTCCGCTGCTACCGACTGAACCAAGCGGTGAGGGGGGCCGCCAACTCCGACCACCGCTACGGCGCCGCCGCCGACATACACACGCTCAGCAACTATGCCTCCGACAACCAAAAGCTGTTCAACCTGATAGTGAAAATGGCGTCGGAGGGGAAAATCCATTGCCGCCAGATTATCGACGAGTACGGCTACAAATGGGTGCATGTGAGCATCAACCACCCGAAGAATTTGGAACGCCACAACCAAATACTGCACCTAAAGTAAAAAAACTCCGTCATCCCGCACCCTCCCTCCTGCCCCCGTTGCGGCGAGGAAGGAAGGGCGTGGTGGGTCTTGTCCCAAAGAAAGAGCGGGCCGCCCCTCAAAGGGAGCGCGCCCGCTCTTTTTTCCCACAGAACCACAAGGCACTACCCATGCCCATCCGCTTCGGGCGGGGCACATCACTCGTGGGTGGCAAAACGCTGGTGGGCCAGCTGCTCATACTGGGTGCCCTTGCGGCCGTAGTTGGCGTAGGGGTAGATGCTGATGCCGCCACGGGGGACGAAAAAGCCGGTGACCTCGATATATTTTGGGTCCATGAGCTTGATCAGGTCGTTCATGATGGTGTTCACACAGTCCTCGTGAAAGTCGCCGTGGTTACGAAAGCTATGAAGGTAAAGCTTCAGGCTCTTGCTTTCCACCATGCGGCGGTCGGGGATATAGCTGATGCGCAGTTCGGCAAAGTCGGGCTGGCCGGTGATGGGGCACAGGGTGGTGAATTCGGGACAATTGAAACGAACCCAGTAGTCGTGTTCGGGATGTTGGTTCTCGAAGGTTTCGAGCACCTCGGGGGCATAGTTTTCACGATAGGGTACTGCACTGCCCAACTGGCGCAGGCCTTCGTTCTCTCTGCTGCTCATATATCAAGTATCTTAAAAGGGTCGTAGGAAATATTGGTGTCGTAGGTGTCGATGCCTTCGATACGTTTGACGTGGTTGACCACCCTCTTGGTGATGGGGAGGATGATAATTTCGTAAATCACTTTGGCCGAAACCTGGCAAACCATCATCGTGACCACGGCCTTGAAACCCATGGCCCAGAACATGATGGGAATGAAAATGAGGGAGTCGGCACATTCGCCCACAAGGGATGAGACGATGGCGCGCAGCCAAAAGTTGCGCCCTTTCTGCGAGACCTTCATACGGCTCATGACCCATGCGTTGAGGGTGGAGCCTGCCAGGAAGGCCAGCAGGGAGGCCAGGGTGGCCCTGGGAGTGACGCCAAAGATGGCGCGGAAGGCTTGGTCGCCGTCCCAGAAGGGGGCACCGGGCAGCAGGATGGCCAACTGGGTGACCAGCACCACGAAGAAGTTCATAAAGAACCCCATCCAAATGACCAGGCGGGCATAGCGGAAGCCGTAGACCTCGCTGAGGCAGTCGTTAAGAATGTAGGAAATGGGGAAGACGATGACGGCGGCAGGAAGGGTGACGCCCAGCAGCACAAAGACTTTGGAGGCGATGAGATTGGAAATTATCAGACATGTGCAGAAGAGCACAGCCATCAGGATGAAGACGGGGGAGAACGTAACACGCCGTTCTCTGGCGGATTTGTTTTGATTCATAAAACCTTGTTTTTAAAGTGGTTATCAAGTACACTGAACCGCAAAATAACTTGCGAAAACGGGTGCAAAATTACGAAGAAAAATTGAATTAGCAGACCTTTTGGACAAAAAAAGTGTAAGTCAACGGTAGCCAGGGGGTTACCCAGTGCAGCCTATCAAGGGTTCAGCGATTGTCCAGAAGGCATCCCCTGGCAGTGGGGAAGCATGGGAGTGGATGCGCCATTAGGTCTATCGATGGCCTATAGATGGCCTATTGTTGTTTGATTGCTGGGAACAAAGAACTGACGAGGGGCAAGCGCGTGTACGCCGAAGGGGCACCGGACCATTGGCGGGGCTGAGGGGGGCGCACGGGCACAGAAGGACGACGGCCGAAAAAAAGAGGCGAAAAATCCATCATGTCGCAAAAAAAGTGTATTTTTGCACAATAATATATGCGTATATGGGTGCGCGAGAATGTGGGAATGGAAGCTAACGAATTGTGTTATTAACGAATAAACGTATTTTTAAAGATGATATTCTATTTTTCAGGATTGGGCAACAGCTGGCATGTGGCAGAGGGGCTGACGGAAGAGGGCGAGCGCCTTCTGTTTATCCCCGACGCGGAGAGGGCGGGTTGCTACGACTATGCCGTTGGTATGGAAGAGCGGCTGGGTTTTGTGTTTCCGGTCTACTCATGGCGGGCGCCCCGCTTGGTCTCGGACTTTGTGAGGAGGCTGCGGATTGAGGGGCGGCCGGGCTACACTTTCATGGTGGCCACCTGCGGCGACGACTGCGGCCGGACGGAACACTATTTCCGCCAGGACCTGCGGCGCAAAGGGCTGAACCTCGACACGGCCCTGGCCATACAGATGCCCAACACCTACGTGTGCCTGCCCGGCATGGACGTGGACCCCACGCCGCTGGCCGAGGAGAAACTGGCACGGGCCGAGGAGCGCATTGCGCAGGTGAAGGCTCTGCTGCGGCGGCGCGAGCGGGTGTCGCAGATGATAGTGACCGGCATGGCAGGGCTGAAGTCGGACGTGGTGCAGCCCCTCTTCTACAGCCTGCTGGTGAAGGACAAGCCGTTCCACAGCAGCGAGGCCTGCGTGTCGTGCGGCATCTGCGCCAAGAGCTGCCCGCTGCAGAACATCGTCATGGTCGATGGCCGCCCCCAGTGGCAGGGCCACTGCACTACCTGCCTGGCATGCTACCACCATTGCCCGCAACATGCCATACACTACGGCAGGGCCACCGACAAGAAGGGGCAATACTACTTTGGCAACGATACAAAGAAATAGCAAGATGAGCAACACCGACCAAAAGGGTAGCAAGGCCTACCTCTATTCGATAGTATTAGTGGCCGTCATCGGGGGACTGCTGTTCGGCTACGACACCGCCGTCATCAACGGGGCGGAGAAAGGGCTGCAGGCATTCTTTATGCAGGGCGGCTTCAACTACACAAATTTCATGCACGGCATAACCTGCTCGTCGGCACTGATAGGGTGCGTGATAGGCAGTGCCCTCTCGGGGCTGTTGGCCAGCCGGCTGGGGCGCAAGAGGTCGCTTTTCATTGCGGGCCTGTGCTTCTTCTTTTCGGCAGCGGGCTCGTTCTACCCCGAGTTTCTTTTCTTCAGCAAGGGGCAGGCCTCGGTGGGGCTGCTGGTGGCCTTTAACCTCTACCGCATCTTGGGCGGCATCGGGGTGGGCATGGCCTCGGCCATTTGCCCGATGTACATTGCCGAGGTGGCGCCCAGCAACATGCGCGGCAAACTGGTGTCGTGGAACCAGTTTGCCATCATTTTTGGGCAGCTGGTGGTTTACTTTGTCAGCTACGTGATAGTGGGCAGCCATGTCATTCCGGCCATTGAACGCATGGCCGACGGGATGAACGTGGTAGCCAATGCGGCCGAGGCGCAGTGGAGTATAGAGCAGGGATGGCGCCTGATGTTCGTAAGCGAGTGCGTGCCGGCGGGATTGTTCGCGCTGCTGATACTGCTGGTGCCAGAGACCCCGCGCTACCTGGTCATGAGCGGCAAGCCCGAGAAGGCCCTGCAGGTGCTCACCCGCATCAACGGCGCGGCGAAAGCCGCGGAAATACTGCGCGACATCGAGGCCACGACGGCCGAGAAGAAGGAGCGCCTGTTCACTTACGGGTTTATGGTGGTGTTCATCGGCATTATGCTGAGCGTGTTCCAGCAGGTGGTGGGCATCAACGCGGTGCTTTACTATTCTACCACTATCTTTGCCTCCATGGGCATGGAGAACCCCATGGTCAACACGGTGGTGATGGGGGTGGTGAATATTCTATTCACGCTCATTGCCATCTTTACGGTGGAAAAACTGGGGCGCAAGCCGCTGCTCATAACGGGTTCGTTGGGCATGGCCCTGGGAGCATTCGGGGTGGCCCTGTGCAGCATCTTCCCCACCCTGCCGCCCATCCTGAACGTGGTAAGCATTATTTTCTACAGCGCCTGCTTTATGTTCAGCTGGGGGCCAATCTGCTGGGTGCTCATCAGCGAGATTTTCCCGAACACGATACGCGGTGCGGCCGTGGCCGTGGCGGTGGCGTTCCAGTGGATTTTTAATTTCATCGTCAGCAGCACATTTGTGCCAATGTACAATTTGGAGTTGGGCTCGATGGGGGCCAACTTCGGACACCTGCTGGCCTACGGGCTGTACGGGGTGATGTGTGTGGTGGCGGCCATATTTGTTTGGCGGCTGGTACCCGAGACCAAAGGGAAGACCCTGGAGGAGATGAGCCGACTGTGGAAGAAAAAGAGCGAATAGCGCCCGTTTTGCTCGATTTGTTGAATTAATAATAAATACTATATGAAACAGTTTTTTCCTAACATTGAGAAAATAAAGTACGAGGGACCCGAATCGAGGAACCCCATGTCGTTTCGCTATTATGACGCCGAGCGCGTGGTGAACGGAAAGAAGATGAAGGACTGGATGAAGTTTGCCATGGCGTGGTGGCACACCCTCTGCGCCGAGGGGTCGGACCAGTTTGGCGGCAACGCAAAATCGTTTCCTTGGAATGCGCGCCTGGCAGAGGACCCCATTGCAGCCTCGAAGGAAAAAATGGACGCGGGGTTTGAATTTATGACCAAGCTGGGCATTGAATACTTCTGTTTCCACGACGTGGACCTGGTGCCCGAAGCCGATAGTGTGGAGGAGTACGAAAGGAACTACCAGACGATGCTGGACTATGCCGAGCAGAAGATGAAAGAGACGGGCATAAAACTGCTGTGGTCGACGGCCAATGTCTTCGGCCACCGCCGCTATATGAACGGAGCCGCCACCAATCCCGATTTCGACGTGGTGAGCCGGGCGGCCGTGCAGATAAAGAACAGCATTGACGCGGCCATCCGCCTGGGGGCCACGAACTACGTCTTCTGGGGCGGACGCGAGGGCTACGGCAGCCTGCTGAACACCGACATGAAGCGCGAGAAAGACCACCTGGCCACCCTTCTGCGGATGGCCCGCGACTATGGCCGGGCACACGGATTTAAGGGCACTTTCCTGGTGGAGCCCAAGCCTATGGAGCCCACTAAACACCAATACGACACCGACACGGAAACGGTCATCGGTTTCCTGCGCCACTACGGCCTAGATAAGGATTTCAAAGTCAATATCGAGGTGAACCACGCCACCCTGGCGGGACACACCTTCGAGCACGAATTGGCCTGCGCGGTGGATGCCGGTATGTTGGGTTCCATCGACGCTAACCGCGGCGACTACCAGAACGGGTGGGACACGGACCAATTTCCCATCGACCACTTTGAGCTGACACAGGCATGGATGCAGATTTTGCGGGGGGGCGGATTCAAAGACGGCGGCACCAACTTCGATGCCAAAACCCGCCGCAACAGCACCAACCTTGAGGACATCTTTATTGCCCACATCAGCGGCATGGATGCCATGGCGCATGCCTTCCTGAGCGCTGTGGAGATTATGGTGAACTCTCCCCTACCCCAGATGCTTAAGGAGCGCTATGCCAGTTTCGACAGCGGCATGGGCAAGAGGTTCGAGGAAGGCAAACTGACCCTGGAAGAGGTTTACAACTACGGCAAGCAGGTGGGCGAACCACGGCAGACAAGCGGACAGCAGGAGCTGTATGAGGCTATCGTAAATATGTATTGATATGAGATACCTACTCGGCTACGACGTGGGCAGCAGCTCGGTGAAGGCTTCGCTCGTGGAGGCGGAAAGCGGCCAATGCGTCGCTTCTGATTTCTATCCGAAGCAGGAGGCTCCCATTAAGGCACTGAGAGCTGGATGGGCCGAGCAGAACCCCGAAAACTGGTGGAAATACCTGGTTCAGGCCACTCGGTCGGCGCTTTCCATGGCCAAGAAGCAGGAGGGGTTCAGCCCCGAAGAGGTGGCGGCAATAGGCCTATCGTGGCAGATGCACGGCCTGGTGTGCCTAGACAAGGGACTGAGGCCGCTGCGCGACGCCATCATTTGGTGCGACAGCCGCGCCGTGCCTTTCGGACAGAAGGCTTTCGACGGACTTGGCAAGGACTACTGCATGGGGCATTTGCTGAACAGTCCAGGCAATTTCACCGCCGCCAAACTGGCCTGGGTGCAAGAGAACGAGCCCGAAATATTTGAGAAGATAGACAAGATTATGCTCCCCGGCGACTACATTGCCCTGAAACTATCCGGCGAGTGCAGCACCACTATAGAGGGGCTCTCGGAAGGGATGCTGTGGGATTTTGCCGAGAAGAGGGTTGCGACCGAGTTGCTCGACTTCTACGGTTTCGGCCACAGCCTGATTCCTCCGATTGTCCCCAATTTCGGATTGCAGCAACGGGTGAGCAAGGCCGCGGCAGAGGAGTTGGGACTGAGCAAGGGCACACCCATTACCTATCGCGCCGGCGACCAGCCTAACAACGCCCTGTCGCTCAATGTGCTGCAACCGGGCGAAATAGCCGCCACGGCAGGCACTTCGGGCGTGGTGTACGGCGTGAGCGGAGAGGTGTGCTACGACCCGCTGGGCCGAGTGAACACTTTTGCCCACGTCAACTATACCCCGGCCCTAACCCGTTTGGGAGTACTGCTTTGCATAAACGGCACGGGCATACTCAATTCATGGCTCAGGCACAATGTGGTTCCAAAGGAAATGACCTACGACGAGATGAACCGAGTGGCCTCGCAGGCCCCTATTGGGTGCGACGGACTCTCTATCCTGCCCTTCGGCAACGGAAGCGAGCGTATGCTTGGCAGCAACGACATTGGCTGCAGCATTCACGGACTGGCATTTAACCGTCACGGTCTGCCACACCTGCTACGAGCCGCACAGGAGGGAATCGCCTTTTCGTTTCGCTACGGTGTCGACATCATGCGGAACTTGGGCATTGACGTTACCACCATAAGGGCGGGCAAAAGCAATATGTTCTTGAGCTCCCTATTCGCAGAGACGTTGTCTACCGTATGCCATGCCGATATTGAGCTGATGAACACCGACGGAGCTGCCGGCGCCGCCCGTGGTGCCGGCCTCGGAGCGAATATTTATTCCTGTGCGCCGGAGGCCTTTAGACCACTAAAGATACTGACAGTTGTCCACCCTGAGCCTAAGCACCAGACCGAACTAATGGACGCTTATGGCAAATGGTTGGAACACCTGAAATAGACTGCATGCGATTACTTGGCGAATAGTGACGGCAGCCTGTCGCCGCCGCCACACCCAGTCTCTATTGGCACTGGGCTGTCAGATGGGCTACCTCTTTAGCTTCATCACTTTTGTTTTGATACCGCACGTCCACGATTTGTCCGGCCTACTGGCTTATTCCCACGAACGTTTATTTTGAAAAAATGGGTGTAATGGACAAAAATTAGGCTGTTTTAGAGAGGGCACTCTCTAATGGACAAAAATCAGGCTGTTTTTTTGACTGAGATTTGGTCATTATAGAAATGGTTTGTAACTTTGCACCGTCGATGAAGCGGAGAGGAGC
>Ga0247611_10007765_pt1 | contig 13360 bp, 14 predicted proteins | sample 177DNAGHGhighgp2_FD_192422 | JGI IMG/M metagenome (GOLD analysis project Ga0247611, IMG submission 192422) | Sheep rumen microbial communities from Palmerston North, Manawatu-Wanganui, New Zealand - 1770 DNA GHGhigh gp2 | ecosystem: Host-associated > Mammals > Digestive system > Stomach > Rumen... | reverse complement strand
TGTATCTGTTATTGATGCACCTGGAGTATTTGAAGAGGTTCATTGTGGAGATCTTGAAAAGCTTAATTTTCTTTATAGTGATAAATATGATTTAATGGATGAAGAAGCCTCTATAGTAAACACTATTACTGAACCCATTACAAATGATGATGAAGAGAAGCTTATTCTTCCTGCTGGATTCAATTTTGTTATTCCTGATGAAGTTGAAGAGGGTGCTGCTGTTGTAACTCCTAGTGAAATCGAAGAGGCAACAGATGCAGAAAATGCTGGCGAAGATATAAAAGAAGAAGTTGAAGAAACAGAATCTCAGTTTGCTACATATGCAGAAGAAGATATTGAAAACGAACTTCCTTCTGAAGATGATGACGAAGAAGTTGAAGTAGATCAGGAAAATCCTGATACTAATGAACATACTCAGCCTCATCATAAACATAAGAGAAAGAAAAATAAAAAATAAGCAGCGCCCAGCTAGGTTTGTTAGACCTAGCTGGGATTTTTGATTTGGAGACTTAGTACATTGCACAAACCTGGTGACCAAACCCGGTTTTGCTATCTGTTTTTGAAGTAGCTTTTTATTGCTGCTTCACAAATAGCTTTACCAAGCGTTCCTTTCACAGATTTTTGACTGCAAAGACTAGAGACTATTTTTGACTCGTCATCATTCACAGGTGGGGTAAATGGAGCTCCATATGTCATGGTATCCTCCCCCCTTCTAAAATTAAAAATGTTGCAATTGCCTTGCTGCTTACCCATGTTCTCAATAAAATCAATTAGATTTGTGCAATTATCTCCGTTATTATAATATCTATTTATTTTTGCATTGTTTTTAATGGCGGAACTACTAAATAATCTAATGCAAAATGGGGTAGATAGGGAATGGATTCATCTCAAAAGAATATATTTATAAATATTATTAAAGATATTAGTATAGAAGCTGGATGTAATTGTAATATTTTACCATCTGTAATTGGAGCTCTTGCAATAATTGAATCTAATTTTGGAACAGATAATGATTGTGCATTAACTAATAATCTATTTAAAGAGAGAGTGGATGATAATTGGTTTGGAAAATGCTATTCTATTGATACTCAAATAGTATATGATACACCTTCAGATTCAAAAGAAGATAGATTATTACTTATTAAAGTATTTAATAATATGAAAGATAGTATAAGTCAATGGGCCACCTATCTTTCTACTATTAGGAGATCTCCTAATGGTCCTCTTAAGTATCAGTCTATATTTGGAGATATTAGTTATGTAAGTGTGATCAATAAACTCAATAGAGCAGGATACTTTATTGATCATACTAAATTAGAATATGATGATGTAATTTATATGTCAGAGATATTTAATATTATTGAAAATAATGAATTATATCTATGGGATGATAAATTTAAGGAGAATGCAGAGATGTCAAAAAAGAAAACCTTTAAAAGATCAAATTTTGTAACGGAGGAAACAGAGTCTGCTCTTTTCGATAATCCTGCGCATATGTATAGAGTAAGATTATCTTGGGATAAACATGACTCACAAATTTTTGCATCACCCAGTTACGAAGATGCTAAGTCTGAGGCCCTCAAACATGAAGGGTATAAGATTTACATAGATGACGATGGCGAATTATTTGAAGATCCGTGGCTAGAGATACAGGCTAATCGCGAAGAAGAGCTTAAAAGAGCACAGAGGAGAAAAGTAGACGGAGTAACCGAAGTTATTATTCCTCAACGTGGAAAGCCTATAGATCTTAATAATACACCAGTATATGCTTCTGCTTCTATAAATGTACCTTTTATTACTCTTAGTGGAAGATACTATTATTATGACCATACTATAATATATGGAAGAGCAAAAATTAGTAAAGTTCCAAATCCAGTAAGTATTAAGGACATATATGGATATATCATTTTACCATAAGGGGAGGTATTTTTAATATGGCTAAGATATATGCATATAATAACAACACAGAACTAGATCTGCCTGAAAAGATTGGTTCTACTGTTGTAGATTATTTGGTAGGAAAAAGCGTATCAGAAATTCAAAAGAGTATATCAAGCTCAGCAACTATGTTCATAGTATTTACTCATATAGAATCCGCTGATATTATAGTTCCTAATCAAGATGATGCAGACACCATTCAATCTATTCTATCGATGTCCAAACTTGCTGGAGCAAAGATAAGAGTTAATCCTACGTCAATATGGTACAGTAAGAAAGCTAAAAAGAATATCATAATAAGTGATACCTTTAAAGCTTCTATTTTAGAATTATCTGGACTTCTGTTAACATTTGTTGCTGATACTATAGCAGAGGAAAGAAAATCTAGAAAGATGTATAAAGTCAAGAATACAAGAAATTCTAAGGTAATTCTTACTACACCAATATATAATAATGCAAAACTTAAATGCGATTCTACCCCATGTACAGTAATATTAGATGAAACTGGTACTACTGTATATGTATCAAAATATGGTAAAGTTGCAATTCCTCCAAAAAAGGAAAAGATGAGTGACGTATTGAGAGATGTTCTTAAACCTAATAAGATGAATGGAATTAGAGTAAATATGTAATAATACAGAATATAGGAGATCGGACCAAAAAGATCCGATCTCCTTTTTGTTAAACTTAATATTAATAAGGTAGCCAAATAGAAGCTCTACCAATATTTTACTTACCTTATGTAATTTTATAAAAGAAAGGTGTAAAAATAGATGATCAGAATCGTTTCATGTGAGAGCTTATTTGGCACATTCCCTATTGTACTAAATAAGCTCTCGATATCAATCATGGGAGGAGGGACGTAATGGATTTACAGAAATTATTTAATCTTATTTCAGAAAATCCAGGAATGTCGACAGCTATTCTAGTTGCGGCTATGTCTCTCATTCAAGTATCTCCATTAAAGATTAATCCTTGGTCATTCATAGGGAAAATATTTTCTAAATCAATCTCTTGGGTTGGTAGTAGATTTAATCAATCTATCAATGAAAAAATAGATGATATAGAAGAGGAAATAAAGCATGTCGCTGAAAAAGTTGATGAAGTTGACATGAAGAATGACCAGAACAGGATGAAAGAACTTAGATGGACAATCTTAAGTTTTGCTAATACTCTTGGAGATAACGAGAAAACTAGAACAGTTGAAGAGTTTGATGATATCTATGCCGCGTATGATGAATATGAACAGCTTCTTACAAAGCATTCAATGAAAAATGGTCGTACAAATAGAGCCATGAAAAAGGTCGATAGATATTATGACTCATCTGATAGACCAGAAGGATACATTGGACAGAGGTGGCACGAGCTTTAACATTTGCAATTGTTTATATAGATTCCCTTTCTTACTATATAAAACAGAAATAGGAGAAGGGGACTGTCCAACCCCTTCTCCTATTATTCCTTTTATTCATTATAATGTCGAACGCGACCTTATAACTATATAAGCTCCATGGAATTCTCTCTCCGATACAGGAGGCCATATCTCTGATTTCGGTGGAACAGGATTCTGTTTATCTGCATCACATATTTTAACCAATGTATTCTGCACCTTAGCTTTAAGAATCTCTCTATAAATATTCTCAGCTATAGGAATAATCTTTCCAGTATATCTATCACAATAGTATAGATAATAATTAGAATAATTTAATAATAACTCTCCTTTTCTGGGAGATGGAACATCATAACTCCGTAGTGATAATGGATAGGAGCCTAATGGATTTGGTACATGCATAACCTAATTATCTCCTTGTAAATATTATTAAAAAGTTAAAATTTAATGTCCAGTGAGCTTATACTGACTCACTGGACAATAAATCAGCATCAATACAAATAAGGAGAAGTAAAAATCAATAAAAGTTCAAGTTATCTCTCTGCACCACCTGCTTGCTTAAAAGACTTAGCCACTTTCACGGAACGCATTCTCTTTACATATTCCTTCTGGCTCTGCTTTGCGCCCTTCTTTGCCATCTGACCATACTTAGCAATGATCTTAGCCTTAAGAGCCTTTCTCATCGCAGTGAGCTTAACCAGCTTCTTCCATTCCGGAGCCTTCTTCTCTCTAGCGATCATGTAAGCAATGATAGCTTGTCTACGATTGAAATCCTTGCCCTTAAGCTCCTTGCCATCAATAACCTTTCTAATCTTGCCAGTGAACACGCCTTCACTGATGATTCCATCAAGAGCACCGCCAGGAGCAGTGAACTCTTCAAGCATTTCATCATTAAAGTTATGAGCAATATCATCTAACAGGAATGCTTCACATACTTCATCCATGTTCAGGCCAAGGTCTTCTTCTCTTTCTGAATAAATTCCCATAGTCTATTAGATTCCTTCCTTTTTAATTAAATTTTATTGTAATGAGATATTATAAATACAGAAGTGATATTTAATAATATAATAAATAGACGTAATTGTGCCTATTTTATATTAATTAGAGAATATCTGATACTGCATACATTCATTATAATATTGTTTTAATTATTTTATATTGATTTTAAAAATAACAAGGGTTTATACTATTTAATATAGATAAACATATTATTTATTGAGGCTATTTAGTCTCAGAAAGGATGATCTTTTTATGGGTTACAACGCAAACAGAAACAACAACAGACGTAACAATGGTCGTAATTTCAATAATAAGAGAAATGACGACAGATATGAAGAGCGCAAGAAAAGAAACGAGGAGCGTGCTGCTAAACAGAGACGTGATCTCGATTCTATCATTGCTATCTGCTCCTATCTGAATGATGATATTAGTTCAGATAGAGAAGAGGGTGCAAGGGTAAGCTATAAGGTAAATGATATTATCGATAAGGCTTCCAAGCGTTCTAATATCGACTCAGACAATTTCAAGTTTGTCTCTCAGTATTCTTATATTATTGCAGACCTTGCAGGTGCACACTTTGATACAAGAGTTACTGTTGATCAGCTTGCAATTAAGATTAGATATATTGCAGATAGACTGTATCTTGGATTCATGAGAAGCTTCCATGATGAAATTGGTCAGCTGCTTACTAGCAATATCTTCTTGTTTGGAATTCCGACTGAAGATGTTGAAGAGGCTGAAGCAACCGAACAGCAGGAAGCTGCTACTGAAGGGGAAACAGTTGAATCTGCTCCTACGACAGAGGAGGCTTAAATTATTATGGCTGACTATATTGAAAAGGATAGAAGTGGCTGCGGTTGCTATTATGATACCAGTGCCACTGGCTTTCCTGGATCAGATAGTGATACAGCGGATAGCGCTGCCAATGATGAAAGATGGGCTTGGTTAATTAATGGATGGGATAAGATGTCTTTTGCAGAAAAGTATTCGCTTTTCTTCCAGACAATCCATTTTGTTAACCTGAACCAAAGCTATCCCGAGAAAATGGATGTAGATTTCCAGATTAGTGCTATTACATTTGGTCTGGAAAACTGCAGAAATATAATTTGCTTTGATTTCGAGAATAATAGAATCAATGCACCTCAGGTGGCCGTAGTATATAGTCCTGTATATTACTGGGTATGCACAAATAAAGAGCTTGTGAAAAAGATAGATAAATTCTATCTGGATTATGTATATCCGACGATGTGCAGAACTGATATAGATCCACATCACCATCCATGTGATTGTGATCATGCTTTTGATGCAGATTATCTTGGACATTGTCACTGTACCGGAGAGACTCCGACCACATCAGATGATGAGGATGAAGAGTGTTCTTGCCCAGATCCGATCAAGGAAGAGGATATCTATAAATTTTAATATTTAAGACATCCTGTTACTTTAGATAAGGATAGGAGGTGAGAGAGCATTGAATAATTTGGTTGTAGATCAAAATGAAACTCTAGTTAAATATAGAGCAACAATGACAAGATTGGTTAAATCTCTATATCCTCACATGGATACAATGGATATAATCGATGCAATAGATTATTCAATAAAGAAACGAATAAACAACTATGATGTTCAGATTCGTAATAACTATACAAATTCGGAAGTCAATATGACTGTCCTTGAAATGTTACATTATATAGAATCTAGACACCCGATAAAAACATCTTATGGTGTTCTGTTTAAGAGACATGAATCTGTGCCAAATCCGATGGCTAAGGTTATTCAAAGCTTTCTGGATTTGAGAAAGAAACATAAGAAAGAAATGTTCAAATATCCTAAGGGATCAGAAATGTTTGAACGTTATAACTTACAACAGACCCTGGATTGAGGATATTTATCTCCACAGTCCCACTGGCTAGAAATGGTCAGTTGAAAATATCAGGAAATTGTCTGGGAATTCCTAAAGCTCTTCTGCCTATGATATATGAATGTCGTGTAGTATATCTTATGTCGGAGCGAAAGCAGAAATAAGTGAAGAGATGACCATATGGTGATAGTAAGCCTAAATGTAGTCAAATAATGGAAGATCAGCAGCCGAGCCTCTAGATATCATACGGGAGGAAGGTTCAACGACTATCGGTGATGAGTGTAGCCGAGTAGGGATCAAGCGATCTCGAAAACCTGATACACCTAAACTCAATGTGAGCATGGTGATGATATAGTCTAGTATCTTATCGTAATGATAGGGAAGTTCATATATAAGAACTGCATGAATTAGCGACTCATGTGAATAATAAACGAAAATAGATGTAAATGGTGTATATGGCCTACTAGGTCTATATATGTCTATTCTATATAATGAGAATGTAGCTGTTACGACAACATCAACTGGCAGATCTTTGATAAGTTCTGCTATATTATGTTTTGAAGGTTTTCTTGGGAACAATGTACAATTTGGTAGTCTTAATGACATTCTTATATTTATCGATAATGTAAGATGCGAAGCTAGTAAATGGCAATTCAATGATTATAATGTGCTTGGAGTAGATGGATTTGCTGATGTAGATGAAGTTTTTAATAAACTGATCATGAATTGTGGGTATAAATATATACCAACAATATCAGATATGAATATAGTATATTCTGTTTTGCATAATTGTAACCAAATTGAATTGAATAGATTATTTTATAAAAACAATTTATATTGTTTTATGGATTTGCCAATAGCTAGAAATCTTATGGTAAAGATAGTTACAGGAATGAAGACTCCGTATATGGTTCCAGATAAACCTCCGGCAGAGATAGTTCCAGAGCTTAATCAATTAAGAGATTTATTGGTAGAGTATGTATTCTATTGCTATCAGTATATTGATAGGATGGATAGAAATAAGAATATGATAAAGAAAATATCATTAGTATCTGATACAGATTCATCGTTTGTATCGTTAGATGCTTGGTATAATTATAATTTATCATATTTATCTAGATATGACTGTCCGATTCTCCATCAGCAGATTGATATGATTAAGTATGTTGATCAGATGTATGCTGAACGTGAGTATGACTATTATGATGATAATGGCGAAGTAATTAGACCAGATTGGTATAATGCAATTGATCTAATGGAACCAGCCATATCATTTGATAAGCCTAATGACGATGGAGAATATCCTAAATATATAAACGATGCAATAGAGTTTATTGAACCAGAGTATGATTATGATTTTTATAATGAACAAAAGATAGAACAGATGAGAAATATTGATGTGCTCAAGATTATCCCTCAAGATAATATGAGATTTACATTAATAAACATTATGTGTTACATCTTGAGTACAATTATTAATCTTTATATGATTGATTTCACTAAACAATCTGGATCATATAGAGGAGATTCCGCATGTAGAATAAACATGAAGAATGAATTCTATATGACTAGAATATTATTATCTGGCCGTAAGCACTATGCATCTTTGCAAATGCTACAGGAAGGTAATTATCTCGGTGGAGTTCTTGATTGTAAAGGTATTGATTGCCTGCAGAAATCTACATCTCCTCCTGATACTAAGGAGAGATTGAGAAGAATTCTCATGGAAGATATTCTGAAAGCAGATACAATAGATCAGATTAAGATCATTAAAGATATTGCATTATTGGAACAGCATATTTATGATGACCTTAAGGCAGGGTCTAGGAGATATTATAAACCGGTAACGATAAAAGCAATAAGTGCATATAATGATGCATCGAAGATCCAAGGTATAAAAGCTACCATAGCATATAATTATATCAAAGCTCCGGAAATGCCAGCAATAGATCTGACTGACAGAAATCCAATTGATGTAATAAAGCTAAATGTAAATCAGTATACTTTAGAGACTATAAAGGATGAATATCCTGGACAATATTCCAGAATATTAGAATTATTGGATATTAATAATGAAGAAATCCTTGAAGGTATTAAAGTGAAAGATTGGTTTAAAGGTAAGCTGGATGCCGTGGCATTGCCGAAAGATGTTACTGTTCCTGGGTGGATAATAAAATTGATTAATTTCGAAGATATTATTAGTGACAATCTCTCAGGATTTCCAATATCTGCAGTAGGTATATCTCAGATGGATAGCAAGAAACCAAATTATACAAATATAATCAGACTCTAAACAGGTAAAAATTAAAAAGGTGGTAGAGCAATATAAAAGCTCTACCACTTTATTTTTTATTTTTTAATAATCTATGTGCAATCTATACATAATATCTTCAAGCATGTCTATATCTTGTATAGTAGATACAGAATTTTTATTGGCATTGTATCGTCTCATAAGATCTCTGTGCTTTTCTTTTATAATAGATTCCACTACATCGCGTTTATTTCCGCTTAGAATATATTCTCCATCTTCGTCGTACAATATTCTCATTCTCTTTGTTCTCCTTCTTCTCTATAGTATTATCATATTTTAATACGATATATGCCAGGAATATTGTAATTATAATTATAGCTATCATTATAATCGATGCTACAATTTTTACTGTTATATAGCCATAATCATAATATGAAATTTCTTCTTTATTTTAGAAAAGATTAAAGTTTTGCATAGCCTCTTCACCAGAACGACTATTCTGAGTTATAGCATGATTCAATACAGCAAGCTTAGCTTCATTTAATATAGATTTTATTTGATCTTCTTGTGTATCCATATTATATGCTATAGATAATTGATATTGTTTCACTGGAGTCATTTCACTTATAATATGCTTTGTAATATATTCCATGGCTTCTCTTTGAGCTGCAGAATTCATATAATTTTCAGATTCAGGATTTACATTATATATTTGCCATTCAGCTAATTTTTCTGATATTAATGAAGACATTAAGTTTTTAGAATCCTGCACCGAACAGTTCTTCTTCAGTGTAGACTCTTCTAGATCCAGCTTCCTCTTGAGGTGCTCTTCTATTATTGCTATTACTCCCATATATTTCAAAACTATTGGGAGAATTAATATACCCCCTACTATTGAGACGATTATTAATAGAGCCAAAATGATAATAGTTATATTCATTGTATTCTCCCCAGCTTCTTATATTATCTCTTAATTTATAGAATTGTAAATCTGTTAATTCATTATTATTTTGACAATTCTTTATATAGTTTATTACTTTATATGCTATATCTAATGTAATTCCATAACTGTATTTAGCCAATAGATTCCACCATTGGCCAAATGTCATTGATAATGGTATATACATATCTGGATTATTATGATATAATTGATGGGCTGTTTCTGTAAGCATTACTATAGGAATATTATTTTCTCTGTGCTCTTGTATTAGTAATGCGACTATATCAAATGTAGTGCATCTTCCTACTGTATTCAATATATGTTGTGATATAAGAATAGTAATATCATATATAGTAAGAAAGTTATGATGCATCTCTATATCAGCCATGCCATCCTGTATATTACCATTAATTTGACATCTATCCATGCCTAGTGACATTAAATAAGCTTTATATCCTTTATATGCTCTAGACTTTCTAAATCTTCTAATACAATTATCTATAAATGCTTTATATTTGTCTAAATCAGCTAATGTTTCCCTAGTTTGATAAAAAATAATAGGGTGATCAGCCGTTGGAAATGCCATAGTTGCTATTGGGGCAGAGCTATCTATAAACTCTTGTGCAAGATATATATTGATATCTTCTTTCGAAGCTATTTTAGTATTATCATTATATTGTATCAAGTCATTCATATTATCGCCTTCTATCACTTATTATTCTAAAGTAGAATTTATATGTATCTTTTCACTTTTTAATAATAGATAGATTAACTTTTTATATTTGGACATCTTTGTAAAATATAAAGAGAGAAGGAGCTATAAATTGGAAAGGCCATCATTTCAGAATAAAGTCTTTACTGATAATCCTCTCCTTGACGAAATAGTATATAATTGCAGACAATTGGCAATGTATACTACTTTAAAAGATACCGATAGAGCAGATAAAGAGGAGACATTAGAATCTCTAAAAGCTGGTGATCTATTAGTGGCTATATGTCAAGGAAGGGTGGACTTTGATTTCTTCTCATATGACTATGATTTTTTACAAACAGTCGGAATTCCTTGGACAGAAGATGAATTAAATTATTATGCCGAGCATAATGATGAGATTCCGCAAGGCTATAGGCCATTGATAATGTCCATGGCAGCAGAAGCATATAAAGAAAACTACAATGAGCTCAATAATTATTATAGAACTTTACATGGTTTACCAAGATACATGGGAGACGATGCAACCTGGTTTGGATTCTGGGTGGATGAAAGTGCTATATTAAATGAGCAATTATCGGTTGATATTATATCTGCATATCCAGAGACTTCAAATTATGTTCTTCTACATGAATTAGATGCAGCCTATGCAAGTATGCTCTATTCTAGTGGAGTATTGGATGACTTTGTTGCAGATAAAGATAGATTAGCATCTTGGGGATTGACTAGAGAAGATGCTGAATATCTGTTACATATTGGCGATAGAAGTATAGATTACTATGATGCTAGGGTAGCAGATAGATTTCAGTTATTATATTGCCCAAGTTGTGACTCTTCTGAAGTACAAAAGAGATTTAAAGAGATATTAGAAGCAAATAGACAATATATATTATATACTGTCTATTCTAATGCATACAAATTTAGATCAGATTATTATGATAATTTCATGATGGTCATGATCGTATTACAAACATTTATTGACATGATAGTTGAATTGCCTGAATATCTTATAAGAAGAGATATATTTGATTCCAGAACGTGTCAATATATATTTGAATCTAATGGTGTTAGATATTTTAGAGATATTCCTTTAATATATCAAATAGCATTAGTAAAGAATCTTAATAAATTAATTAAATATAAATCTACAGATAAATGTATTGTAGATATTGTATCTCTATTTGGCTTTGAGAATATAAATGTATTTAAATATTATATTCTTAAAGATAGACAAGCAGAGAAGGTATCCGATCCTTCTGGAAACTATTATAATTATTATGCATATGAAAAATCTTCTAAGGATATACCAGTTACATACCCCGAAGAAGATGATAGAAATCATATAGTTATAGATCCTGCTAGAGAACAAATTGATTTTACTCACACGGATCCAAGTGGAAACTATGGTGATGATACCGAACAGGGTGAATTTACCGATAGCCATGTCCGTGGAGTAGATGATACTCACTCTTTACAGATCAATGATTCTTATACAAGAGAATATACTACCATAAAAGGAAATGAAGATGATAAGAATTATGATATTAAATTCATCAAAGTTCCTATTCTTGGTAATTATGATGACCATATAAGAAGAGAAGCAAATATATATGATTACGATACCATAGCAGGCACTGATGCATACTGGATAGGAGACAAAGATTATCAAACAGTAAAGTCTGCTATTAAAGAACTTGAATTCACTGTATTGAGATCTAAATACTATTCTGTAGAAGCTGTCATTAATGTGAGTCAGCATTCATTTATGTTAGTATATTTCATGAATATGCTTCTCTATAATGACGTGGATACTTCTCTCCTTAGAGTGAATTTACCTAATATTTCTACATATAGAAAATTCAATCTTGTTAATGTAATCATTGCATTATATGCTTTATCATATATCTATTATGGAGTAGAGCCAACTATACAAGATGACGTTGCCAAGATCGCCAAAATATTAGGATTTAATATGGAAACAGATCTTGCAACAATTGCAAGTGAGTTGGCAGAAAACCACGGATTCTTAACATTTGAAGATTTACATGTAGAAGACTTTACACAGCCAGAGAATAATAAATATATATCTTTTGGATATCTTGAACAATTATATTTTAAGAATAAGAAAGTCTATGACCATGTAAAGAGAATGCTTATAGATCCTCCGAATAAGAAGATATATGATGCATATAAATATATATATGATTCTTTCTTCATTATGGATCTTAATGAGAAATTTTTAACCAAAGAAGATCCTGAGACAGGAGAAAGAAGATTATATTCTACTTATCTTGAATACTTGAGATACAATGATACTACATTATATGCTTGGATACAGAATAATATATTATCGGTAAATAATCTTGATGATAGACAATCTGTTGTGGTAAATGCTATACAGTCTATAATAGCATACCTTAAAGATTATCTTGAAATTGACTTGGATACAATCGGAGTTAAGGGCGAAGATCCTATTAGATTAAATACGGTATTCTCGGGATTGCCGTCTATATCCATAGACTTTGTAAGAAAGTATGTATCTGAAGTAATAGATTTCTTTAAGTCATTCAAAATATTTACCCATGGAGGAACTTTACTCTATATATTTGACGATAGATTAGATAACTATGTCCATATTATAGATGATCTTCTTCTTAAGTATTTGCTCGATAAATCTGATGTAGTTCATATTGAAGATTATATAGCAAATAATAAGGTATCCATATCTCCTGAAGAGAGATATGAATTGATAGATAAAGTATGGCTAGATATATCTACATGGGTATATAGAAATTATGTTGATTTCTATGAGAGTGATAAATATAAACAATATACTGACGTCATAAGGGATTACAAAGAACATTACTCAAAATTCACTGTACATGATACTTCCTTAGAAGAGCGTCTTGCTTTAGATGCTATTGTTAAGATTCTTGTTACTCTTGAATTTATGGATGATGTTAAACCAGAGGAAGAGATTACTAGCATGAACAATACTCATTATTTCGAGGATCATTACGAAGAATGGATGAGTGACCTCATGTTGGTATATTATTCCGTATATAATTATGATGATGGAATTAAATTATATGACAATGAAGGTAATTTCATATCATATGCCGGAGTTATTAATGATGATATGACCACTTCAACAAAATATACATCATATACATTTATCAAACCTGTAGAAGCTATACTTAATAATCAATTAAACATATCTTTTTCTGATAGAAATGATTCAGAATATGGTTATAGACCAATAGATTCTTGTC
>Ga0247611_10007764_pt1 | contig 13362 bp, 29 predicted proteins | sample 177DNAGHGhighgp2_FD_192422 | JGI IMG/M metagenome (GOLD analysis project Ga0247611, IMG submission 192422) | Sheep rumen microbial communities from Palmerston North, Manawatu-Wanganui, New Zealand - 1770 DNA GHGhigh gp2 | ecosystem: Host-associated > Mammals > Digestive system > Stomach > Rumen... | reverse complement strand
TGAAATGTAGTAATTAAATCTAATTTACATTCCTTTTCTACAAGTTTGTAAATTCTTTCTTTCATTTCATTTGCTGCTTTATTTGTAAATGTAACACATAATATATTTTCCGGTTTTACACCTTTCTTAATTAATTCAGCATATCTATGTGTTAATACACCTGTTTTTCCACTACCTGCCCCTGCTATAACCCTTATTCTACCTTCTAATGAGTTAATCGCCTCCTGTTGTTTCTCGTTGAACATTTTCTCTCCTACCTAATTCCTGTTTCATATATGAAATCATTGCTTCCCTATACCTTTGTCCAAATACAATACCTTTGTATTTCATTAATTCTTGTTGTTTCTTTTCTGGTAAATCCTTTAAAGTAACACCATTCATAATACTGAAAATTGTATTCATTCTCTTTGTTACAGTCCAATAATTTTCTAATCTTTCCGGTGCTATTGTACCTTCCCTACCACATAAATCGCATCTATGTAATCTGTGTAAGAATACCAACCTATCAAAATATCTAAAATTATCGGTTACATCATGTATGAAATCAAACTGTGTTTTCTTTTTAGATTTCATAAACTCATAATATTTCATATGATATTTACATGCTAACCAAGCATGTTCTTGATATACATTTGGTATTTTTAATCTCTCACACATTCTATCTACTCTTGCTAGTCCCAATATATCATGTGCGTGATGTGCCGGCCACTCATCTTTGAATGTATCTTGTTTACCAAAATCATGACACATTAATCCAAAATTTAATAATGGCATTTGTGTAGTATCCATTTCTATAATTGGGTCCATTTCAAAGAAACAATGATATACTTGTTTTAAAGTTAATATAGTATGTTTAAACGCATTTCCTTCCGGATGATAGATTACATTCTCAGGTACATCTTTTAAGGCTGCTAACTCTGGGAATATCACCTGTAATGCATCTATTTCATCTAGGAACAAAATGAACTCATGGAAATTCGGGGTATGTAATGCCTTCTCAATTTCACTCCATATTCTTTCCGGAGTTAAATGATTTAACATTCCATCCTTAACCATTTGTTTACACAATTCTAATGTTTCCGGTGCTATATCAAATAGGTATCTTGCTTTAAACATACCTAATCTTAATACTCTTAATGGGTCTTCAATAAAATGTTCCGAAACATGTCTTAATATACCATTCTCTAAATCCTTAATTCCATTAAAGTAATCTATATATTCACCTGTTTCCAAATCTTTGGCAATAGCATTTATTGTTAAATCTCTACGAATTAAATCATCTTGTAATGTAACATTAGGACCAAACTCAAATTCAAAATCAGTATGTTTATCCCCAGTTTTTCTTTCCATTCTTGCAAGTGCATATTCATCCCCTGTCTCCGGATGTAAAAATACTGGAAAATCATTTCCAACTTGTTTGAATCCCTTATCTAACATTTCTTGGACAGTGGAACCAACAACTACATAATCATAGTCTTTTGGCGCTCCCCCAAGGATTTCGTCCCTTACACTGCCCCCAACTTGATATATTTTCATTTTAATATCTTCCTAATTGTGCTTTATCTTGTTGTTTTAAAAGTCTATAGTAATAGTCATCCGACCAATTATAGTATTCTTGTAAGGAAGCATAACCATCATTTAACATTAATACAGCATCACCCCTGGTATCTCCCTCAAAGAATTTTACATAACCATTTTTTAGTCTTATGTTTACACCATATGTGGGTTTGGTGGTTGTTTCAATTGATTGTATTTGTTCTTCCCCATAATCTATACATGTGTTCGAATTACAAAACTCCACATTAGCATACACTGGGGAACATAATAATAACAATACTAATAACTTTTTCATTTTTGATACCTCACTGCTTTTTCTTTTATTATACAATAAAAAATATAATATGTCAATCTTTATTTAAGAATTTTGGAATATTTCTTTTTGTCCACCTCATGGGTACCTTAAAATTAATTAATTTATATTTGTAATAATTCCTATATGCTTTAATACTATTTTCACATTTGGAATTATCATCCACTAATTGTAAAAAGTCCTTTGGAAATGTTAATTGTATATCTTTATATGGAACCTCTCCCACTATCTCGGATACATGTTTGAATATAGAATATGCTTTATGTTCCTTCTCAAATCTATACTTATACTCCTCATTTAATTGGTAGATATAATATGCCAACCAATATCTATTTTCTTTTATTTTTGCCCATTTAACCCAAGGAGATTTAACATATTTATATTTTTGTTCCCGTGGTATTTTATCATATATTTCATTACCAATTAGGGAAGAACAATATATCTCAACTGCTTCAGTCAATATTTTTACCACATGTTGGTCACACATTAATTGAACACACTTTTCTGGGTTTTTATCTATTGGGAATATATTCATATACACCTCCATGATATTATTATAACATATTAATAATGGTTTAATAATAAATTATTCAACAGACACACGTAACGCTCCTTGTAAAGTAACTTATCCTTGTTCATACACATCTTCCAATCAAGCTATAGTGGCTACAGTAAGGAATGATACTTATTTAGCCCAAATAGATATCCAAACTGATAGAATTTCTGTATCTCAATTTGATGCTTGGTCTCAAACTGGTGCTAGTTTTACTTGGATATCCATTGGGTATTAATAATGTAATAATTGAATTTATGACACATAGTGAGTTAATAACAGTAGGTCATTCAGCAGTAAAACTTACCAATAAAACATTTTTATCTTCTTTTACTGCTACACCTTATGTATATGCTTCCATTAGTACACAAGTTGATACTTATACTAATGCTTTTAGTTATGCTGTTAATATTACATTAACTGGTTTTGATATTGCTGTTAAGAATTGGAACTCCGGGTATAATGCCAATGTTCAGGATATTAAAGTAATTGCTATCGGATATTAATAATTCCATAATTCTACAATGGATAAATGAAACTCCATCCTCTTCAGGAGCCCATACTACTACATTACCTATTGCTTATTCTGAAAATTATGCTTGTTCAAGAGAAATAAATCTATACTCTTCTTCCGATTCTGCTAGGAGTATAAGGTCCGCATGTGTTTTGAAAAATAGTTTATCTTCAATTAAATGGTGGGGAAGTTCTGGGGACCCATGTATGTTTGTATTAATTGGTTATTAATAGTCTAATAATATGTTATGGGGAAGTTTCTATTGGATATCAAGATTTTACGAGAACTATTGAATTACCAATTACCTATACATCTAATTATAAAGGATTTATTACCATTTTGAGCGAGAATGCTGGAGAACCCATTAATGCAGAAGAAAATGCTAGAGTTAAGGAAAGAAATTTAAGTACCATGACAATTTGTGGATATACATATACAGGATTTAATGGAATGACTTGGTTAACTATTGGATACTAAGCATAATATTTAGGAATTCTATCATATGCTCTTGTAATTGTTTTATCATCTATATAGGAAATAATTAAATCATCTGCTCTACCATGGGCAATTTCTACATCCCAATCTTTGGATAATGTATTTAAATCCCTTAAAAGTCTTTGTCTTTTCTTTTGTTGTTCTTTTTCTTCTGTATCCAAATAAGCATCCAAACATTGTTGAAATTGTCTTAAATACCCTCTTTGTTCATTTGTAGAATCAAAGGCTGTATTATCTATAAAATAATCCATTAATTCCGATAATTTTTCTTTATTCATATATTCCTCCTAAATATATTTTGTGAGATGGTAATTCCCTTATAAAATGTTCTAACTTTACATTCCAATAATTATAACAATAATTACACAAATGAAATTTTTCTTCAATATTAAATTGTGGTATATTTACCTCGATTAATTTTGTTTCTGTTTCTTTACCACATTCTTGACATCTATTCATTTATATCTCTCACTTTATTTTACTATACACAATTTTCTTGGTCTCAATGGGTTCCACTTTATATGCGTCCACAAATACCCGATTAGCATAATCCCCATAAATATACTGAATTAAATAATAATCACCCCAAGGTGCTAAGATAACATGTTGCTCTGCTACTTCTAAAGGTTCTTGTGATATATGTAATATTGTTCTTTCTATAGATTTAAATTCACCCAAAATATTCCATTCTTCTATTGTATAGGGGTTTAAAAATATTAAATGATACAGAAAGTCATCCCCACCATCTTTTCTTGGGTCTTCCCATTGTATATCTGTATTCCATTGACCTTTTGTTTCTTGTAATTTTTCTAAATATTTCTCAAATGTTTCCTTGTCTATTCTCATAACATCCCTTTATAAATTTAACATGTAATCTACATTATGTTCCCCACTTGGGTCTATTAATATTGGGTCTTGATTATCTATGTAAACACCTGTAGATATTTCCCTTCTATCTGCTTTTTCTTGGTTACAATCATAACACATGGTTTGATAATTTTGTAACCAATTTTTACCACCTTTACTTCTTGGTAATATATGGTCTTTTGTAAATAAAATAGTGTTATTTCCATCTACCCTGTATAAATTAAAATGCCATGCTTTTGCTGTATCTTGTTTTTCCAAAATATAACAATTAGCCTCCAATCCACAATTAACACATTTAGTATTGGTTAAAAATAATTCATATCTTTGAGAATATACTTTACATGGAAACCCATCAAAGTATTCCACTGTTTTCTTTAGTTTATGTGGGTTTACATAAACTAAATCCCAATATTTATCTTTCCAACTATTAAATAAATTATGGATTTCCTTTATTGAGTATAGTTTATTATTTGCCCGTTGTAGGTTATTGCTTTTATGGAATATCAACATTTTTTAATTTCCTTTAAAATAAATTCATTGTATAATTATTTTTGAAATAATGTTACCATTCTTCACAAGTCTTAAAATTGGGACATTTCTCACAATCTTTTTTATATCTTATTTCGTTATTTATCGTTTTCCACTTCCCCTTAAAAGGTTTATATCCTTCTAAATATAGGTTAATTTCTTCCTCTTTACCAAATGGACATTTAGACATTTTTACCTCCTTTAAAATAAATTCGTTCCAAAATTCTTCATCATTTTTTCTCTACATAAGATTGTATTACATTAAACAATCCATCGGTATATTCAACTTTTAATGTAGTTTCACCAATACATTGACAAGTATTTGTATAAGCATTAAATTCAATTGATTTTGTGGTTTTAGGAAGTTTTAATCTTACATCTGTCCCATACTCAAAATCATTCTTTTCATTATATTTGCCTACTAATATTTGTAATCTTATTCTCTGAACAAAACTGCTCTATCTTTGTCCAAAAAGAGACAACAGACCGTACAGTTTCAGTTATATCATCAACCTGTTTTTTAGTTGTAACATTTACCCAATTTAACCCATGTAATCTTCTACAAGAAGCATGTACGGAAAACCAAACATGATTACGCTCAAAATCGAACGTACAGCTAACACGCTGATTTAATTTATTCTCTAAGTTAAAATACCCATAACTAACATTCCAATCAGGAGTATTCCTTAACTTAAAACCTTCAACTGTTTGTATTTTTTCTGAAAAATACTTAATCAATTCTCTGGAAGATTTAAAACTCCTGTACTTTATTTCTAAGGTTTTAAACTTAGATTCAAATTGCTTTTCTATTTTTTCTATATATTCTTTTTCTATCTGTGTTTTAGACTTCTTAGAACAATATTCTTTTAATTGCTTCTCATTCACCTTTTAACCTCCTGTAGTATAAATTCATTCAAAAATTCTTCATCATATTTCCAATTAAGTTCGTTCTTTTGTACTCCTTCTAAAATATTAGAAAGTTCCTGATTAAAGAAATTATCAATAAATTCTCTTTCTACTTTTCCTTGTTTAATATCCAAAAGAAATTCTTTATCCTTTAATGGAAATTGTATATTACCTGTATCTAATAATTCTTTTATTTCAAGTAAAACTCTTATTGCATGAGATAATGCTTTCCAATCATTTCCATCTTTAGCATCTATTGTTCTTTGAGATGTATATTCTTTATTTATTTTTTCTTCAATTCTTTTTATAAATTTATCCAATTCTAAATTAAATTGGTGTTGTACACCACAAACATATAGATACTTTTCTAATTTACCTTTATTATCTAATTCGTCTATCTTAACATGTTTATTATCTATTAGAGAATTTATATTTAATTCATAATAATCATCTTCTAATAGATGATGTACTTGAGGTGTTACAATAACATCTTTCCATTCTTTCAAAAAGTTTTTTGTTCCTTGCAAAACATTCTGTAATACTTTTAATCTTTCTCCTTTCAAACCATATTTTGTTGCTTGTTTAAAAGCATAAGTAATTGGAGATTCTAATCTATCTGTATTTATTAGTTTATTTTTATATGTAACAATCTGTGCCATAGGATTTATATAATCACTTACAGCATATAAATAAGACTCAGTATCTTTATTAGTCCAAGAAAATAATAAATCCAAAGCATTTGTATCTGCCTTACTGCATAATTGTATAAATTTTTGTAATGAGAATATTTTTACATCTACTTTTACCTTCTTTGCCTTAACAGCTCCTTTTAAAGGAAATCCATTTATAACTTTATCTATTTCCTCATAACATTCCACTTCTACCTCTAATTCAGTGTTTATTTCATCTTTATCTTTATGTAAAATAATATCATCAAGAGTTGGTATATAAACACCACGAAAATCTAAATCAGAATTTTCTGTATTTAATCCATACAAATGACTTCCATATTGAGAAAGATATATTAACTCTCCATTTATTAATGGTTTTAATTGTTTAATTATTTCATCTATCATAATTTATATTCCTTTTGCTCTGCATTTAATTTCTTTATATATTCCCACATCTTTTCATCTTGCTCAGTTTCAGATTTTAAATAACATGGATATTCTATATACAATGGATTAAATTCCTGAGATAATGTTGATGCTAATTGTTCCAAAATCTTTTTAACCATTTAACAAGCACCTTGTTTCATTTGTATTCCAAATTTTTTATTAAATTCAGACATAACTTCTTCCATTGTAAATTCTGTAGATAAATCATCTAAAATTATATATATATATTGTTTATCTCTGTTACTTAATCTAACAGTACCAAGATAATACATTCGGTCAGACCTACCAAGATAATACATCTGCTCAGAATCACACTGCCAAAATACAATTATTTGTCTTTGTGGGTCTTTATCACATACTTGAAATTTTATATATGTATCTACTTCTTCTGTTTGTAATCTAATAACACTTGAATCTAATTTATTTATCATTATTAACCAACCAATCTATTAAATTTAATGCTACATGTTTTTGTTCCCCAATTAATGTAATGGTTCCATCTGCACCCATTATTACAACCATTTTATTCTTTGGTGTTTGTAATATTGTTTGTTTTAACAAATTTAATTCCTTTTGTGAACTATTTGAAAATTTATTTAAAAATTTAATTGGAAAGTCATCTCCCACTATTTTACAAAACCCAATAAAATATTCTATTTCTTCTTTTGTTCTCATTGTTCCACCTTTGGTAAATAATATTTCTCTACCCATTTTATACATGATTTAGACATGGGATACCATGGGTCATTATTTACTTTCTTTCTTTTGTTTTCCATATCATAAAATACAACATTAACATCCGTCATTGTCCATGTTGGTCTGGTTTCAATTACTTTTATAATGTTGTCTTCTTTACTAATTTGTAACATATAGCCTCCATATATGTATTATAAATGTAAATAGATAAAATGTCAATCTTTTTTACATAATTTTAAATTATTTAACATTTTATCAATTAGTTCTTTATTGTCTCCCCTTGTAACAGTCCAAGAATTACCATGTATATCATAAATATAATACATATAACCAAGAATTGAATTGTGGGTTAATTCATATTTAAATGGTTTTGTTACTGGGTTCTCATTATAATAATCCCATCTTTCCCTTTTATCTGGGCCTAATCTTAATGTTTCCCAAGAGGTATAAAAGGTACCGACATAATTAAAATCCTTATCAAATGCTAAAGTTTGATGTGTTACCTTCCAGTCTTCTATTTCAGGTGTAAAATCCCTAATATCATTTTCTAAAAATTCTTTAAAATTATTTTTAGCACCCTTTAATGTTTTGGATGTACCAGATAATAATTCTATATCTTTACTTTCAATACCTGTAAGACTTAAATATAACCACCATTTATAACAACCAGTTTCTCCTCTTACCTCAAAATAAAAAGAATAAGGTTTTATATAGTAGGTAGAATAACAACCATTTGTGGGTACCCATTCTCCTGTTATATCAAATCCACCAAAACTATTGAAATGTGGGTTTATAGACTTTTCCATCAAAAAACTCCTTATATATTATTGGTTTACAATATACAACTCCACCAAATTCCTTTATTATTCTTTTTGTAATACCCTTCCAAGTTTTATACCATTTTATTTCCTTTCCATTATCTTGATACATATTAAAGGGTGTAGATAAACATTTATACATTCTATTTTGATATTTATACCAATATGTATAACCATTTAATGTATCATGTATCCAAAGGAAAGCATATGGATTATCCAAATCATCGTAATGATATAATGCTAAATGCATCTCTAAAGATTCATATTGTAATATTACATCTAGTGGTAGTAAAATTAAAAATTCTCTTTTAGCCTCAAGATAATCTTTCCACATGTGGTCCCGTACAAATGGCATTTGACAATGTTCCATTTCATCAGATTTTAATTGATAAAAATTTAAAATATTAGATATCATAGTTTGCATATTTGACATTTTTTAAATGCTCCTCTAATTCTTTTAAAACATCATATATTTTATTGTTACCCAATTCCCCATAATCAAATATACTATCAATGCTACTTCCAAATGCAAACACCTTAAATAAACCCGGAGAATATATACCATATAAATATGTAGGTACCGGATAATATTCCTTTATGTAGGCATTCTCTACATAAATATCTATTTCTTTATTTAGAATATCGGATTTAAATTTAATGTGTTGGGCATTACAATCGTCCATCACCAATGTTATCTTTGGAATCTGTTGGACTAATTTAAATTTATCCATCACAAATACATAATTAAATATTCTTAAAATATGTGTGTATATGTATTGAACGGTTAATGCCATAAGAGTATTAAAGGTTTCTCTTTCTATTTCCTCTTGTCTAGAAAATTCTTTACTACCAATAATGGAAAAACATTTATCAATTAATTTCATACAGTCTCCACTGGCTTAATTGTAATTCCACATATATTTAATTGAGATAACATATTCATTTTAGTACCTATTCTATGGTTACCCCCAGCTGGAAAGGACCTTCTTATAATTTCCTGTAATTTATCCTGTTCCATAATTGTGGATTTACCATCCATAATAACTTCATACTTCATTAGTTTTCCTCCATTTCCTCTGTCATAAAATCACAAAATTCATCCCATGTCCATACACCAATTTCCACTAACATTATTAAGTAAGAAATTGTCATATAATGTTTCCAATATTTCCAAGGGCTCCATATCCTATAAATATTTTCACCTTTTAATTTGAAACAAATAAGATTAGCCTCATCCCATTCTTTTTTATTATCCTCATAATGTAATTCCATTCTACCACATTCTTCCCACTCCGGTTTACCAAGAAATGGTAAAACAAATTCCCTAAGGATTACAACAATAACCCATCTAATATATTGCTTTATGGTTAGTATCTTGTCTCTCCACATAATATCCTCTTTATCTGTTCCCTTAGGTCTGATTTAAGTTCCTCATAATATCTAACTACAACAGCCGCTAATACCTCATTTAATTCCTCTGCCTCTACTTGTTCTTCAGTTATCCATGTTATAACATAATATCCGGAACCCAATGGACCCGGTTCCATGTCTATTGTTATTCCACAATAATCAACCAAAATATTTAATATATCCCAACATTTTGCTTTTGTAAATACTGGGTAAGATTCAAAGAAATATTGTGGCCACATACAACCTGGTTGATATGTACCTTCTTCTTTTGCATATTCTTGTGGAGAATATTCTTGTCTTTCTATACCTACAATTTCATACATTTTATCTATAATTTCTGATTGACTTTTTATCATAACACCTTCTCATTTAAAAAATCTTCTATTCTTTGTTCATCCCTTTCTAGTTGTTTTAAAAGGTATTCCCTTTTGCTATCATCCATTTTATCTGTAAGCATTTCCAAGGTATTTTGTTTCATATCTCTTAATTCCAATAATTTAAGAACATCCTGTAATTTTGCTCTTCTTGTATTCCATCCTGGATTCATTTTATCTCGGATTTCATCGGGAGTATATAAATACTCACCTTTATATTTCCTTAAAATTGGGTCATCTTGTTTCATTAATTTTTCCGCATGATTTGTTCCTAATATGTCATCAAGTTCAATTGTATGAAAGTTTTGTTTTTCCACAAATTCTTTTGTTTTCTTTTTAAAATCTTCAATGGATTCCTTTATTTTATCATCTTTATGGAGTTACCATTCACAAAATTCTTTCATATCCTCAAATTGATAATAATTCATTTGAGAAAAACAATTAAACACATTCTCGATTCTTGTTTCAAAACTATCAAAAGATATCCCATTACCTGTGCAATCTTCTCTATTATACCCACTCATTGTGTAATATCTTTTATCAGTTTCATAATCTATTTTTTGTTTTATAAAATAAAATTCAGCATTAAAATATAAATCAACTTTGGGGTAAGCAACAACTATACCATCAAAGTTGAACTCTAAATCTTTATAATTCTGTTCTGTTATTTCTTTCATCAAACCCCCCAATTCCTCTTACCTGTTTTATTATATATTTTATGGGGGTAAATGTCAATCCTTTATTTCATATATAGGATAGCAATTCTTGTACTTGTATCTGTCATTGTTACCTGTATTTTACAATTAGGAGATGTCAATACCTCCTCGGGTACATGGTCAATTAATTGATTTTGTATGTATTCTGGTAATTCTTTATAATCAAAAATACCATTTATCTTTTCTTTTGGTTTAGTTGTTTCCTTCCTATCTGGATTATATAAAAATGCATCTATATCCTCAGGTGTGGATATTAAACCAGTACCTAAACCGGAGAATAATCCGGAAAGTAATCCACCTAATGTAGGTTTTTTATTCTTTTCTTGTTTTGATTCTGTTGAGTTCTTTTTAATTTCCCCAACTCCGGGCTTACATCTTAAATCAAAACTATTTTCCAATGTTAGAACTTCCTTAACTTTACTATTAATTAATTCCCATGCTTTATCATTTACATTAATTTCTATATCATACCAATTTGTATGATTACCAAACATATCAGATTCTGTTTCGGTAATTATTTTTCTTGGTACACAATATTTATCTAACACACCAATTATTAAATCTTTTCTTGCTTCATCGTTATCAATAAAAACATGTTTTTTACTTTCCATACTTTTATCCTCCTACATATATAATAAAACAATTTCCGGTGAAACCCAATAATATTAACCTTTTCTTAATATTTCGGATATCTGTGCTGCTTTCTCTAAACCATATTTATGTCCGACAAATGATACTATCATTTCATCTGTTAAAAGATTTTCCGAGAAATGTTCTGGAACATCATATTTACCATATTGTTCCTCTGCTATAATTCCAATATAATCTTCATTACCTAATTTATTAATTACATCTATAATAAATTTTTGATAGGAAATATGTTTTAACTGTTTGTTAATTTGAGTATTAATATCTTCTAATTTAGCAAGTAAGAATCCAAGTTGAGCCTCATGTTCCTCTTTAATCTCATTTCTGGTTTTAGTCTCAGATTCAATCCATTTCCTTTCATTACATAACTCATGTAATTTATTATAGGATTTTGCCCTTTTTCCGGATTTGAAATATTTATTTAATTCTGAATCTGTTGGAATTAATGTATTGGATATGGGTGTCCTATACTCATATAATACATTTACCCCATGTTCCTTTAACAAAGATTTAAATTCGGATTTGGTTAAAAATAATGAGGTTCTTACCTCCTCTCCTGTCTGTTTTTCTAATAATTTTGTTAATGTTTCTTTGTTCATAAAACCTCCATATCTGTTTTTATTTCATTATAATCAAAATAACCATGTGGTGTATATCTATGTTCGTCTTCTAACATTATAACACAATTTTTGGCATTTTCCTCATGTTTAAATATTCCACAAACATCTATAACATTATCTTCTCCATCTTTTTGAATCACAATATACATTTTATATCCTTTCTAATAGACCTATTAAATACTGTCTTAACATACCTCTAAATTGTTCTTCATCCATTTTTAAGGTTGTTTTTTCTGGTATTTCTTTTGCCAATAATTCATACATTTCCTTTAATCCTTCCATTGAGGAATTTATATGTGCCATTAATTCTTCAATATCTTCTATCTTAGAAAATTGATGTCGGGAATCTGTATTCTTTAATAAAATACATGCCGGATTTACAGCAATAATATCTACATTTTGTCCAGGTATCCAGTTATTTATTTTTCTAATGGATTTTGGAATAATAATTGAAATACTACCATCATTGTTTGCTTTGTTTATTCTAGCCATCGTATTGTCCCTTTCAATGATATTTCATCTGCTTGTTCTCTATTGGCAACAGCTGCCATTCTTATAATTGCTTTTAATCTTCTAACTTGTCTATCTGTGTATAAATTGGTATCAGAAATTGTTTTACCCAAAAATGTAAGTAATGTTCTAACCATATTTTTAGAACTCATTCTATATTTACCATCAAGTGTTTTTATACCATATGATTTAACTTGTCCTACCTCAGGACACCATATACTAATACCCAACTCACAAAGACAATGTATTATATCAAAAAATGCTTCGTAGGATAAATCACCTTCCATAACTGTATCTAAATCTTCATAGAAAGTTTTTAAGGACCTACCCCTTGTTCTGTAAGATTTTGCTATATATGTTTTATCTCTACTTATGTTTTCATTGGAATCTTCTAACATAATGCCTCCTCTTTTAAGGTATATTTAGAAAAGAATTTATTTAATGTTTTCTTTTGTGCATCTGTCATATTTCTATGAGTATGTACTGTACCCATAGATATTTTAACCCATATTCTTTCTATATTATATTCATCATAGCCTAAATATTCATATAGTAATCTATTATGATGTGCTGTTCCAAGAGTTATATAAGACCCATCTTTTAAAACCCAAGCACCATTATATTCCAAATTAGTTTCTTGGTTACCTAACATATCATTAAAAAGATAATTTAGATTAAAATAATCCTTATATTCATCCGGACTTTTTATTCTATGTGTT
>Ga0247611_10007763_pt1 | contig 13362 bp, 13 predicted proteins | sample 177DNAGHGhighgp2_FD_192422 | JGI IMG/M metagenome (GOLD analysis project Ga0247611, IMG submission 192422) | Sheep rumen microbial communities from Palmerston North, Manawatu-Wanganui, New Zealand - 1770 DNA GHGhigh gp2 | ecosystem: Host-associated > Mammals > Digestive system > Stomach > Rumen... | reverse complement strand
AAGCGGTTGCGCGAGGTTTCAAGTTGCTGGTGGCTCAGCCGGTCGCAGATGCGGCGTATGTCTTCCTCGGTAGACTCCGGAGGAAACATTTCCAGTATCCATAGGGGAAATCGCATGTAGCGTGGGTCGTCGGTGTAGTCGAAGCCCAGGCTTAGGTTGATGCTGCGGTGGTCGAGGAGGTTGTGCAGGTAGGGTGCAAATCCGGGGTAGTGGTTGTTCTCGCCATTGAAGTAGATGCGCTTTGTCGGGTGGCTTGGCGCTTGCGCCAAGCGCAAAAGGGCATCCATCCGTACCATGTTGATATTCCCCAGCGAGGAGAAAAAGACAAAGCGGGCTTTAGGGTAGCGCTCGAGGAAACCTCTTTTTTGTAGATAGGAGGAAAACCATATCTCGTCGGCAGGCTGTTTGTTCCACCAGTTGTAGTAGCGGATGCGCCCGTCGGTAGAAGTCAGCGGGTTGCGGTAACGGCGGTAGAGGGTGCGTAGGCTCATCAGGCGTAGAGTAGTTTGCGGGCTTTGCGTATCAGATGTTTGTATTCCAGCAGGACAGCGTCGGTATTGCGTTTATGCAATATTCTCAGCATCATCAGTTGCAGCTCTTGTTTGAGTACTGAGAGTGGTGACCACTGCTGCATCCAGGGTTTCTTCTCGCTGGCATAATGTATGATGGCTACCGACTTGGGATCATTCTCATCGTTGTTGTAATGATATCCAAGTTTTTCTTCGAAGTAATGGGCATAATAAGACATGACACCATATTTCTCGCCCATGTCCAATTCGGGATGATTGGGCCAATCGGAGTAGTAGGTCTGGAGGATGCTCATGTCGCCAAGGGCACCGTTGTTTTCTATCACGGTGGGGATGACTTTCATGAATTCTTCGACCATCCCTTCCTTGGGCACAATGGTAAGGATACCTGCGGAGAGGTCGACCCAGCTTTCGTTGCCGGGATAACTCTTGCCAGCAATTATGGCCGCCATGTGTGGCATGTCGAACAACCTGTCCAATGACTGGAGAATATAGATGTCTGTATCAATATAGACAATCTTATCGAACTGGGTTTGCTCGAACACTAAGAGTTTGTCATAGCATTGGTTTCCACGGAGGTTTCCGCTTTTGGTATTGTTGTCGATTAGCACCTGCGGGACTGTTACAGGCTTGGGGTATTCAATGATGTTGATACCTTCTTTCTTCAGGTTGGCAACCTCCTTGGGCTTCTCCTGTATGAGTTTTGTGGGCAACATCGCATAGAAGGGAATTTTCGTGCCGGTGTCGCGCAGGCAGAGCCATGTGGCCATCAAACCTTCCAGGTAGTTGGCGGTGTTGCAGAAGGTAACGTATGCGTAATTCTTATTCATTTTGTGAGAAAAAGCATTTTTTTGATTCGATATTTGATTTCTTTATCCCATGTGCGTTTCTTCATACGCTTGCGGGTGGCCCAGATGGGGTAGTCTTTCAGTTTTTCCCAGTCACCCTCGGTGAAGATTTCTTCCACGGGGAGTGTGGCGATTCCGTATTTCACGGAGAGCAGGCTGAAGACACTTTGGTCGTGTCGGTGTTCTTGAAAATTAGGGTCGTTGGGTAGACGGGACGGTTCATCGGTGGTGAGACTGTGGTGTGAGGTGTGGATATAATACCAAGTGTCAATGAACTGTTGGGAGAGGGGCTTCTTCTGGATGATGAAACAAGTTGTCGCCACTTGGCCGTGTTCCATATAGTCGGGATTGCCGAGTACACCGAGGTACTCAAAAAGGTCGGACTTGGTCCATTCTGCTTCTCGCCAGTGCTGGTCAAAGGCGACAATTCCTGCAGGACATTTTTGGGCCATCTCGCAGTATTCGTGCAGGCGTTTGATGCCTTTGGGATTCAGTGTACATCCGGCATCGGCATACACAAGGAAATCCCCTTCGTCCATGCGGTCCATAGTGCGACGAACCAGATAGGGTTTCCATATCCAGTAACCATATCCACGGCCATGCAACAAGTGTTTGTATTTTTTGCGGAACCAGGTCTCTAAAATTCGTTCATCTCCCACGGTGATGTCGTCGAACACATTCATGGAGTCAGCCTCCTTGCGGATGCGTTTCTGTGAGCCATAACGGCTGTCAGCAAAAGCGAGAAAAAATAATCTTGGCATATAATAGTAGATTATAGTTTTATTCCACGCAGACGTGTAAAAAACAGATTTGCTCGTTTGGTGAAGAGTAATTGTGTAAGCAGACGGAAGTTTAGGAATGGATATTTTGACAACTTCCTTTGCAGCCATTTGGTGGTATTGTCGAGCCCCCATTTCTGCTTTGCCTTTTGGTAAGCTTCGTAGAAACGGTAGTCGTCGTAGAGCCATTGGTAATTATGCTTGCTTTCGAAGTCGGTCAGCGGATACTTCTCGAAGTCCGTGATTCGATATTTGTTGTCTATCGCCGATTGCTTGACGATGGTCGTCTGTCCGGCAAGGTGCCTCACCACAGACCTTGTGCATACGACACTCCAAATGGCGTTGAGGCTCATCATGTTCTGCTCGTCGCAATCAGCACCATACAAGTCAAACGACTCATCGAACGGCCCCGTGATATCGAATACTTTGCGTTTCCATACGAAACACCAGGGGGCAAAGTGCTTTTGGTGTTCCCAGCCTTTGTAGAAGGCTTTGTCGCGTGGCAGTGCTTCAGGAGTCATCTTGGGGTAGTCGCCGCTGTCGTCGATAGGCGAGAAGCAGAGGAACCGTTGGTGGTTGTCGGCCACCTCGCGGATGGCACTGAACCAGCCTTTGCGGAAGATGATGTCGTTGTTGCAGAAGGCGATGTATTCGCCGTCGGTGTGCTCAATACCAATATTGAAGAAGCGATGGAACCCAAATTTCTCGTTGGGTACCAATACCTCCACGTTTGGGTAAGGGTACTGGTAGGGGTTCTCTTTGTTGCTCTCAATGAGAAGTATCTGGAGACTTCCGGATGCCCAAGTCTCCGAAGCAAGGAGTGACTCTATGGCCTGCTTGTTAAGGTTGTAGATGTCGTCGTCGAGAGCATAGGAGAGTATGATGACGGACAGCTTATCTTTGATTCCGTTGCCGTATTTTCTCATCTTAATCAGATATTTATATTTCAATCAGAGGTTAATATCTCAATCAGAATGAAAAGAACTATCAGAATCTTTCTTTTACAATCTTTTACAATCTGATTGAGAATAATAAAGTCATTCAGACTGTTTTTGTGTGATTATGGCTGTCTCAGTTCGATGCGGGGCAATGTCAAGGGGTTGGCTCCGCGGCGGACGGTGCCTCCCCAGGCGCAGAGGGCGGTGCGGAAAGATTGTTGTTTGACGATGGTGAGGGTGTCGGCATTATAGGCCCCGTGGGGGTAGGAGAAATGGTGTACGGGATGGCCGAGGAGGGTCTCCAGTTCCTGACGGGCTTGAGTGATTTCTTTCTGTTGGTCGTCGAGTGAAAGGGTGTCAAGACGGGGATGGCTAATGGTGTGGGCACCGATGGTGCAGAGGGGGTCGGCATTAAGGCATTTGAGAGATTCGGAGCTGATTCCAAGTTGCTCGCCCGGATACCACCACATGGGGAGTCGGTTGTCGATGAAGCCGGTGGTGACATAGACGGCGAAGGGAACTTCGAGGTGTTTTAGCAGGGGATAGGCGATATCGTGGTTGTCCTGGTAGCCGTCGTCGAAGGTGAGGCAGACAAAACGGGAGGAATTGAAAATTGAAAATTGAAAATTAAAAATTGGGAGTTCGTCTATTTTGATGAAGGTGTAACCTTTTTGGCGATAGTCCAGTATGGTTTGTTCGAGGAAGTCGGGTGTGACCTCCAGCTCGCGCTGCGCGGGGTCGTCGCTGCGGTGCTCCACCACGCGGTGCAACATCAGGATGCGCCCCAGCATGGGGTGGGTGAGGTTGTGGAGTTTGCGGCGGAGGTCAATCATATCTTGTTTTCTGCTCAATCAGAGTATTTATTTCAATCAGAATAAAAAGAATGATCAGAAATTTCTTTTATAATCTTTTCCAATCTGATTGAGAATAATTCGGGCCATTTGGGTGGTTCGGTTAGAGATATTCTTTTCTGTTCTTTTTGTTCTGATTGAGATTTATATCATTTTCTTTTGAACAGCAGGCATTTGGCTATCAGTTTGCGGCGGTTTCTCTTTGGCAGGGTGGGGTAGAGGCCGCTGGCGAGGAGACGGATGAGGGCGAAGGGGGTGTACTGAGAGGGGAAGTATCTGTGTTCCACATAGTCCAGAGCGCCATAGGCGATATGGGATTTGAACTTGCGGCGCAGGGCATCATCGGAGTAGTTGCCGGGGGTGTTGTGGTCGATGAGCAGTTGGGCGAAGGCCTTGAGGGTGGCGATGTCTTTCCTGGAATCGATTTTGCATGGGACGAAGACATCGAGGAAGTACCGTTTTTCTTCGTCTGTGAAATCGGGGTTGAGCCACTGGAGCATCTTGAGGCGCACCTCGTTGCTTTTCACAATCTGGGCTTCGCGTCGCGAAGTGGAAATCTGGGTGGCGTGGGTGCGGTAGTGGAAGAGGATGCGCTGGACATTGTAGACCTGTGTGACGCGGTAGACGTTGGCCCACATCATGTAGTCCTCGGCGGGGAAGGCCTCGGTGCTGTAGCGGAGGTGGTTGTCGACCATGACGGCGCGGCGGAACACCGGCACGATGACCGTGCATCCGAAGAGCATCTGGGCTTTGGAGTCCTCGTGGTGCTCGGGGAAGCGTACCAGTGAGGTTTTGGTGCCGAAAAATTGGAATCCGAAGCTGCAGACACCCACTTCGGGATGGCTGTCGAGGACATGTATGCCCGTCTCCAACCAGTCGGGTTCAGCGATGTCGTCGCCGTCCATACGGGCCACCAGCTCGGTGTCGATGAGGTCGAGGCCTCGGTTGAGGTTCTCGGAGAGGCCCACATTGTCGGGGAAGGAGGCGATGCGGATGCGGGGGTCGCCGATGGTGCGCACCACGTCCAGGGTGTTGTCCGTCGAGGCGTCGTCGACCACCAGCAGCTCGAAGTCGCGGTAGGTCTGATGGAGGATGCTGTGGATGGCTTCCTCGACCCAGGGGGCTACATTATATGTCGGCATCAGCACGGTTACTTTCGGCATACCCTTGTCTATGTCTCAATCAGAACTAAAACTATATTTCAATCAGAATGAAAAGAAGGGAAAAGAAATATTATTCTTTGGAGTAATAAGGGTTGGTTATACGATGGATGCTGTTCCCGATTGTGAATTTGTCTGTGTTGAAATTGATGAGATAGCCCAGAGGTTTGTAGGCAAGTTTTAGATAGGTTTGAAGTTGTTTAAAATGGACTTTTTCCAACTGAGAGACTGATTTCAATTCGAGAATAATGGTATTCTCAACAAGGATGTCCATTCTGTATCCAAGTCCAAGATTGCATCCATCATATACTACGTCGATGGGTACTTCGTTCTCAAAAAGTAAGCACTTGTTATCCAGTTCGATCGAAAGAGCTTTCTGATATACAGCCTCCAGTAATCCTGGCCCAAGCTTTTGATATACATTCATTGCGCAACCAATGACTTGATATGCTATATCGGTATAATCATCCATTTTTCTTTTCTATTCTTTTCATTCTGATTGATTTTTTCTCTGAAGGTTCTTTTAGTTCTGATTGAGAAAAAAATCTGATTGAGAATTAGCTTCTGCGGAGAATTATTTTCTGGTTGTGCGTAGGAGATTCTTGAGGTTCTTTTTGGGGCGGTAGTAGAGCCAGTAGACGGAGCTGTATTTGAGGCCGCGACGGAGGGTGAAGTTTATCCGTTGCCATCCGTGCAGGTTGTCGGCGATGGAGTTGTAAAGTTTCCGCTGCAGGTCGGGGTGGGGGGCAAGGGCGCGGCTGAAGTCGTCGAAGTAGCGCAGGCGCATCTCCACCAACTTTTGTGCAATCTCCTTTTTGCGGGAGAGGGTGAGGGTTTCGTCGCTGACACCGGTATAGTAGAGTACCTTGTAAATCTTGCCGATGGTGTACTTCAGCCAGATGCGCACCCAGTAGTCGTAGTCCTCGACGAGGAAAAGGGTTGTGTCGTAGTCGCCCACGGTTTCCAGCACCTCGCGGCGGTACATGAAGGCGTAGCAGACGCAGTTGTAGAGTGGAAGATGCACCTGGGGGTCGGGGTGGTGGACTTCGTAGAGTTGTTCGCCCGTCGCGAGGCTGAAGGCGGCATAGCAGGCGGTGACAAGGCCTTTGTCGGGGTTGGCATCCATATAGGCCACGAACTCCTCGAGCATGGTGGGAGCCATGCGGTTGTCGTGGGAGGTCCAGGTGAGGTATTTGCCTTGGGCTTCGCGGAAACCGCGGTTCAGCGCTCCGGGCAGCTTGAGGTTGGTCTCATTGTTGAAGATGCGGATACGGCTGTCTTTTTCAGCGTACTGCTGCATAATCTCCAACGAATTGTCTTTGGAACAGTCGTTGACAATGATGAGTTCCCAGTCGGTGAATGTCTGAGCGATGACGCTGTCGATGGACTGCGCCAGAAAGCCTGCACCGTTGTAACAGGGCAAAACAATGGATATGGTAGGTTTATGAGCCAATAAATCGTCTTTTTAGTGAATGATGTAATTGGTAGATAACGTGATTGAACGGATTGGTCTTTAGGTATGGGGAGAAATCTTCCGAGTGTAATTTCAAGGGTTTCCCCCATCCTGTATTATTGGTAACGTTACACTCATGTACCACTTCAATCCACATCCCTGGGTAGGCATTGTTGTCAGCTTCTTTAGGGGAGATGGATACAATGTCGCCATATTGTGAAACAAGATCGTGTCTGTCGTTTTTTACCCAGACGGTTTGTAGTTGGTCGAGTTGTTCTATGCGACTTTCAAAGTGGTTGTAATCATCCGCAAACTTGAGTATTACCTTTTTCTGGGTATCATATTGATACCCCCACCGGTAGCAAAGAAATACGTTTTGTGAGTGGGTTGGTACAAAAAAGGAGCGTTGTATGTGTTGCATATAGTCGCGGTGAATCATGTCATCGTTATCAATACGGGTTGTGATGACATAGTCGCAACAGCAGTCTTGTTTGATAAAATTTATAGCCTCATGTACTTCATCGGTTTCAGCTTTGACAAAGAATGGGTGGAACATGGGGCATTGAAGAGCATATTCTTCTATTTTCTTCGAGTGGCTTTCTGGTGTATCTGCATTAAAGAATACCAACCATTTAAAATTCCTTGTCGATTGCTGGTTAACACTGGGGAAACAATATTTATCGAATAGTTCAAATCTCCGCTTCAGCCATTCGTCGGTTTGAACTACCGTGCCACGTTGTTCTCGTGCATATTGACTCAGCCCTTTATGTATAACGTTGAATCGAGTGAGTAGATAATGGTCGAACATATTCTTATTCCTAAAAAAAATGGTTGACGATTTTCCTAAATGCGATGGGTAATGTATTGTCAAGATAGTGTACCATCAGATTTGGATTGATGTAGATTAGTCGATAGCATTTCTTGTCATGGGAAGTGTGGACACATTGTCGCATGATGGTGTAATCGGCGGATTCCAATATTCGATTAGGTTTCAACTTTGCTTTAACTATACTATAGATAAGCTCTATGTAAATCGAAAAGATTATCTGATAAGGAGTGTCAGTGACTGTTTTTTTTCGAGAGAACCAAGTGTATAAGTCGCGTCCTGTATCTCGTCGGTCAAAAAGACTCTTTATTGTTTTTTCGGATGTTATAGCTCCTGGACGTTGCCAGCGATAGTTAACTATTGTGTAGTCTTTACACATACATCGCTGGGCTTGAAAGAGAGTCTTGGGTGTGAAAAGAATGTCTTCGTGAAGAATGCCCTTCTTGAATCGTAGTTGATATTTGTCGAGAAATTCCTTTTTGTATAGATAGCACCAAACCGGTTCGATGATGGTGTGGTTGTGCTGAAAAAACAGCTCCATCATATTCTCTCCAGAGATTACCTTGTTTTGGGTAGGGTAGTTAGATAAGTATGGGTAAGCCCCGTTCACTATTGCATTGCCGACAAAGAGGTCAAGGTTATTCTGAATGCATAGATTCAATGGTTGTTGGAGGGCGTTTGTTGTGGCTAATGTATCATCTCCATCCAGGAAAAAAACATAATCCCCTTGGGCATTGGCAATGCCGGTATTACGCGCATCGGACAAACCGCCATTGGGTTGAGTGATGCAGTGAAGATTGGAATGTCTCGAGACGTATGTCTCAATTATATTCTGCGATTTATCAGTGGCCCCATCATTTACGCAAATCACCTCATAATCGGACAACTCTTGCTTGAAAACAGACTCTAAGCATTGTCCAATATATGCTTCTATATTATAGACGGGTATGATTATGGAAAGTAAGGGCTTCATTTGATTATTCGTCTGAAAAGGCGGAGTGGTTTGAGGAGAAAATGCCCAAGACGGTATTCGGGGCTATGCAATCGAGTATAGAGCTCAACTGCTTCTTTTCGTTGGTTGTAGAGAAGATGTGCATAATGCTGATGGATTTTTTTTCTCTTCCTCTGACATTTGAACGCCTCGTACAATAGGCAGGTGATCTTTCCATTTCTTATGCCATAGTTCAATATCATGATAGTATTGAACGTTGAGGTTCCCTTTGCCTCGATGTAAAACATCTATGTCAAAAGCAACTTTGATTGCATAACCAGCCATTAAAATTTGTATGCAGATATCCGCATCATAGCAGTGAAATCCAGAAAAAGTCTTGTCGTCAAAACGAATTTCTTGATCAAATAGTTTGTGTCGGATACACATCCATAGTCCATCTATACTCGCCACTTCAATTGTTTTATATCCTTTTGCGTAGTCATTGTGTATTGCTTCGTCGATTTCTCCATTGGGAGTTAATGTATAAACATGCATGGATGATATCTCGCTGTTCCACCAGGATGAGGGACAGTTAGGCATAAAATGTCCACCAGCAACACCGAGTGCTCCAAGTGAAGGGTCTGAAGCAAACATATCTTCCTCTTTTTTACCCCAGTTGTTGTTTAAGAAAGTAACGTCGTCGTGAGAGAAACAGAGTATATCTCCCTTTGCTCGTTGCACCCCTTCATTGTATGCCTGAAAGATATTATAGTGTCGATTGGCATTGTTGATGCATACTATCTCATACTCCGAGCCAATAGTATCTTTAATATTTTGTTTTAGTTTGGGCGAGATTGCGTTTAGCCTGTTGCAGATGATAATGGATATCATTCTTTTAAGTTATCATGTATTGCTTTATATATTGTTATCTACTGGTATGATGACTGATAATGTCAATGCCTTTTTTTAGCTTAAGGAATTTCACAAGTAGATTTGTAAGAAGCCTAGTCGGTGCATAGCGCATTAAAGTTGTATATAATCGTATTGCGGTTTTATTTTGCTCAATCTGACGCGAATAAACATCAATCAACCGATTATTTTGAATGGCTGTTTGATAATTGAAGAAATCAGTTGTAAGACGTTTAGGAAGAAATGTTTTGGCTACAAATTTCCTCTCTTCCTCAACCAGATTAAGATTCTGGTTACTAATTCCTGTTCCATCAAAGTGGGCAATTATATTGGGGAGCCATCGAACAGACGCACTATGGTTTATGATGGCATTATAAAAGAAATACAAGTCTGCACATATTTCCATTGATTCATTGTATTGCCCACATGTAGTGAATAATCCCTGACTGATAAAAGAACCTTGATGGGGTAATGACTGTAATAATAGTTGAAAGGCAGAGAAATTGTTGTCGCAGAACCCATATTCGTATTCTCCAGCATCGGGATCGTGTGCTATGCATCTGCCGAAAAGGATATTTTCCGTGAAATCGTTCTTGAAAGCAAGAAAAAGGGTATTGTTATTATATAGCCAATCCCCGCTGTTCAAGAACTGCAGGTACTCCCCCTTGGCCACCTTGATGCCTTTGTTCATGGCGTTATAGATGCCTTTGTCGGGTTCGCTGACCCAGTAGGCGAAGTGGTCAGCATACTGTTCGATCAATTCCCGGCTGCCGTCGGTGCTGCCGCCGTCGATGACAATCCACTCGAAGTCGCGGAAGGTTTGGCATACCACGCTGTCGATGGTGCGTTGCAAACCCTCGCGGTTGTTGAGGTTGACGGTGATGATGGAGAGTTTCATAAGAAATTAGAGTTTTACATGTCTTCCAGCGAAAGCAACTCGGACGAAAGAGTATATTGTGAAAAATCTGAGGGCAGTTGTTCCATCTTCTACGTGAGTCTTACAAGATTGAGTTTTTTGATTTTGGCCATGACGCCTGTCTTGTCAAATTCGTTGAGGGCAATCAGGTCTATCTTGTTTTCTCCCCAACGGCCTCACCGGTTGCTGACAACAGTGTAATACGTGGGTTCGTATGTGTGTGCCAGTCCTTACGGGTGAAGAACTCTATTGTAAAGGTCGATGTAGTTGTTGGCAATAATGTCGCTGGTAAACCGTTGTTCGATGTCGTTGTGCAAAATGTTGGTATTGTATTCTTTGTTGGTCACTTTGGTCAATCCTTCTACCAAGGATTCGATGGAAAAGTCTTTACAAACCACACCGTTGTCCGAATTGACGAGTTCCTCCATACCGCTGCAGGGGAATGCAACAATGGGTAATCCGCATGCGATTGCTTCAAGCGGAGTTTGTGCAAAAGCCTCTTGATACGAAGGGAATGCAAAAAGATTGCCACAAGAATAGGTCATTGCAAGCAAATATGGATTGCTGATGGGACCTGTGTATTTGATATCAACGGGTAAATCGGTGTTGAAATGACCGTTGCCGATGCAGAGGAGTGTTATGTCTGTTCGCTGCAGCTGGCTAATGGCTTCGACCAGTTCTGCAAGCCCTTTGCGTTTGTCGTTGAGATTGACGCAGCAAAAAACTATCACATAATTATGCTCAGGAATGTGGTATACCTGTCTACCAATGTTCCGATCAATTGGGTGAAAAATGTCGGTGTCTATTCCGTTGTGGATTATCGTGGTAGGACGGTCAGATAAAAATGAGTGTGTGGCATAAAAGTCTTTCATCATTCTGGACAATGCTACCACATGAATATTTTTACATTGCGATAGTGACGTTTGTTTTATCTGGCAATAGGCGTCTTCTACTGTAGCGTAGTAGGGGTAATACTGCTCACGTTCCCGGCCGTAGTGGAAGCCACCATAGGCGAGGTTCTCATCGTGCAAGGTCCAAACGATTGGTTTGTCGATGGCAGGGAAAAAGGATGGGTAGTCAACAAAGTTTGCAATCCAGTGCAGGTGAATGATATCGGCATCGAGGACGGCAGGGTGTTGGTTGAGGTTGTAGCAGGAAAGAGGCGAGGTAAAAAAGGTTTTGTGAGTCGAGGGTATGTGGTCGATGAGACGGTTGTAGCGTTCTTGTGTGCTAAGGAAATAGCCGCGTTTGCGTGCCATTTTCATCAGCCTCCTCAGTAACTTGTTTTTAGACGGAATATAGGGTGGAGAGAAATAGGTTTCCGCAGTATAGATGCCCTTTTCGTCGGATGTTTTTTCAGCCACCAGCATGGAACTCTCTATGCCGTGTAGGCACAGGGATTTGTGTATCCTCGTGGCGGCAATGCCTGCGCCACCGGCATCGGTATAAGTTATGTGCAGAACTTTCATCGTTCTAATATCTTTGTAATTAGATCGGTGTATGTGTTGGAATACTGCTCGATTCTTGTTGTTTCCACCTCATAGGGCATGTCGATGAAGGGATTGAGATTGATGTCGCTGTGGACTTGGCTGACAGAGAGGTATCTGTCATGATAAAAATCCCCCATGTCCAATTGCCGCATCAGCTCTATGATTTTCCCTTTTCTGGGGTCTGTGTAGTCAAGGATGAGGTTGTTGCCGTTGAGTATGGTTTGTAAAAGTATGGCATGGAACCGCATGCCGATACACAGTCGGGCGTTACGGTATAACTCCATCGTCTCTTCAAGAGAAGGCGGGAAGGTCAGAACTTCCACTTTTGGAGAACGGATGGCTTTCGCTAGGCGATTCAGTATAATCCTATCGTCGCAACCGACGGAGAAGGTGTGCATGGGCACCAGACGTATGGGTTTGTCGGCTTCGTCAGCAAACCGGCCAAACCATTCAATGAGGTATTTATCTATATTGGGGTTTATAGGGTAGTGTCCGCCAGCCGTCATGACATCGCGGATGTTTATGGCATAGAAATCGTCGGTTTTCTCTTCCGGATGTCTCTGTCGGTATTCCAGACAGGCAAATGCGGCGGGATCTATCTGGTTTGTGGCGGTGGCATGAGGAGCGTTGGTGTCGCGCATGATGGAGAGGTCGGCCATGTCAAGTAATCGTTTGGCACATCCCACAGTTTCGACATTTTCTAGTGGTCCATAGCCGCATCCAAGCAATATTGTTTTCTTCTTTTTGCGTTTGGCATAGGCAAAAGCATAGTCCACCATATGCATCTGTTCGATGTCCATCAACGGTCCACCGCCCATGATGGTGATGTCGGAGTGATTTATGGAGTGTTCCAGTTCAAGTCGTTTCTGAGAGTCGAATATGTTTATCCTCAAACTGCTATGGTGTGCACATTGTTCGAAGAACCGTCCGTCGTCTTTGAGGGTGCGTTCGGATAGGATGGGATAAAGGGAACCGAGGTCGATGGTGATATCAGCGGCCACCTTGCTTAGCAGGCGAATGATGCCGGCCAATATAGCACGATCTCCAATGGTCTCGGTTCCGTACCATCCAATGATGGTCGTTTTCAACTTAGTAATCATATTTGACCACCATTTTAAGTACTTTGTTCAATGCGGAGAGATAAACTTTGAGTCGTTGTTTGCCGCCGGTACATTGATAGATTGTCATGCTGTATTGTTGCTTCGCGACCTCCCGCGCAAAGAGCAATCTCCCTTTCACGGACAAAGGATAGTATGCATAGTGAATGCATTCGTCACATTCTTTTAGCAATCGCTTTGCCTCCTTTTTCGTCCGTTTATTGTTGATGATGGAGCTGGCGCTTTCCTTTTCGAGATTGCCGAGTGCTTCACCTGCTGTAGCGCAGAGCCGCAGGTTCAGTTTTTCGTCGATGGTGACATCGCGATAGCGGTAGAGACAGCTGGACAGACGTCCTTTGCCGTTGTTTTTTAAATAGTAATAATTGGCAAAAAATCGTGCTTTCTCTGTCAGATTGTTTTCATAAAGGAAGCGAGAATAGAAGTATTCTGCTGCAATCTGACGGCTTTTGTCATCGGCAAGAATGTCGTATCTGTCATGGTCGGTATATGCGCCGATGCGCTTGTTTGGCACCGCCAAGTGTACGTCGAGGGTAAGGCCTAACGGAGACAGGTAGTCTTCTATTTCATGTACCTTGTCTATGTTGAAACGTGAAAGGGTGTGTCCGATTATCAAGCT
>Ga0247611_10007761_pt1 | contig 13363 bp, 16 predicted proteins | sample 177DNAGHGhighgp2_FD_192422 | JGI IMG/M metagenome (GOLD analysis project Ga0247611, IMG submission 192422) | Sheep rumen microbial communities from Palmerston North, Manawatu-Wanganui, New Zealand - 1770 DNA GHGhigh gp2 | ecosystem: Host-associated > Mammals > Digestive system > Stomach > Rumen... | reverse complement strand
GCTTCAACTGCATCATCTGACCGAACTTATAAAAAGGACTTCTGGAGTTATTGAAGATTTTCTTCATCATGTGCATCTTACTTCCATACAGACAATAGGTCGTATGGTGCTGCAACTGCCATTCTGAACGCAACATTGACTCCAGTCTCTCCCAATGAGGAATATTTGCCAACTGCTGAAACTCGTCAATACATACGATGACACGGATTCCCTTCTCGATAGCTATTTTCTCTGGAAACTGAAGAATCGTTTCCGGATTCTCTTTCACAGGGTTTATCTTCAAATCCACCTCAATAGCCGATGCGAATTTATTGTAGAACTCTTCCTCTGTATGTATTTTGTAAGCATCCAGAAAACAAACCTTGATATTTTTATCCTCTTCCACAAGTTCTTTCATGGATTCTCTCACTAGCGACGATTTACCCCAACGTCTTGGGGATACCAATATCGTATTAATACCATGACTCAGGAAGTTCTTCAACTCCCGTCTGTCATCGATTCGATCAATGAAGCTTTTAGCTTCAGCTAATCTACCATATTGAAAAGGCACTTCCATCTTTATACAAACTTGAAATTTTAGGCAAAGATAAACAATTATACGCATGCGTATAATACAATGGCGTATATTTTATTCTTTTTTAAGAGAAATCATTTACTTCGGGGCCTTTACTTTGGGGCCTGACCCCAGCACTAAAATTTGATCTCGGGGCCTGGCCCCAGCACTTATGGCCCCAGCACTTAGTTTTGGGGCCTGACCCCAGCACTAAAAAAATGTGTTATACTTCCTGAGAATACTTGATTCTCTTTACCCCGGCATACCAGAGTACCAATGTTAATTTTTATGGGTGCAATAGCAAAAAAACAAGAAAATGTTTCGTAATTTCGAAACAAATTATTAACTTTGCACCCACAAAAGACAATAAAATGGCAAGGAACAACCCAAAAGTCGCATATCTGGAGGAAGCCCTTTCGTTTATAGAGAGTATTCCAAAATCCGCTGGTGACAAACTGCTGGAAATTGTGCACCGCGTTGAGTTAGGTGAACGAAACCCTATTATCTTCTCGAAGCTGGAAGGTACGGAGATATGGGAGTTCAGAACGCTCTACAACAAAGTCAAGTACAGGTTGTTTGCATTCTGGGACACGCAGACCGATACATTGGTCATTGCCACACATGGAATAATCAAGAAGACTCAGAAAACGCCTAAGAAAGATATTGCCAAGGCAGATAGAATCAGACAAGAATATTTTAACGCTAAAAAATAAGAGATATGGAACAGGTAGGAAAATTCAAATTGTACAGTTCAGAAGAAGTGCTTGATAAGCATTTCGGCAAAGTTGGCACTCCCCGCCGTGACGAGTTCGAGAGGAGCGTAGCCTCTTCCGTACATGCCTATGAGTTAGGTGAAGCTATCAAAAAAGCCCGTTTGGAACAGAATCTCACGCAAGAGCAGTTAGGAGAACGGATAGGTGTACAACGAGCACAAATTTCCCGATTAGAAAAGGGCTACAGCATCAGTATTCCTACCATAAGCCGTGTCTTCCAGGCTCTTGGTGTGACTACCGCCACACTTGACCTCGGAGGCACTATAGGGAAAATTGCTCTTTGGTAACAATATGAATCTGATTGTCTACATCGGTACGCAAGAACTTCACGACTATCCTTTTTTTACTACACGGGAGAATGGTTTAAATGACATAATAATATGCATTAGAATATGAAAAATCCCCACAGCAGTTCCAGTTCATGAACCACTGTGGGGATTTACGACATTAGACATCTTCCCTCTTTCTTCTTTTAATCTTCTCCCCTCGGGGAGACCGAGAGGGGGTTACTCATACTGATTCTTCCTTCTATACAGTTCCGTCATGGCAAGAAGTTCTTTAAACTTCTCCACCCTCTCTGCCTTCATCTTCCCGGCATTTATCGCTTTACGATTTGCCTTGATCCAGTTGAGATACCTACCTCTCTCTCCTCTTCATCATGCATCGAAGGATTCCGATGATTCGTCTCAATAAACGTCGTCACCTCATTATATTTTGCTATCCACTTCTCGTCCTGCGTCAGATAGCGATTATACTTCTCACTGATGATTCCTTGCAGTCCGCGGAACTGCTTCCGCATATCCACTGGCTCCATGCACAGAAAATAGTGAAGGTCAGCATGTAATTGACAAATCTTTGCCATGGTCTACACTTTTATGTGGATGTACTGCTCCAACTGACTGGCACTGATGTCACCGGGAAGTATCAGAGTCACACCATTGGGATATACAAGCTTCAGGAATCTTGTGCGCTGCATGTGAGTACTTGGGGACTGTCTAAACTCATCTCCCGTAAGATTTACCTCTGCAAAAAGAGGCTGCTTGGTTTGCTTTCTGTTGTTCATTGTCGCTAAAATTTTAAAGTGAAATTCTGCGGCAAAGGTACGAACATTATCTTATACGGCAATGGCGGGATTCACCGAACAGTTACCTTCTTACATATCACATCTATTCAGCTCTTCCATCACCAATCCTACGGACACCCCTTTCCCGTACCCAATGAACCCGCCAAACCCAAAGTCCATCAGATACCCAGCCATCCCGCTATAATGTATAGAGCTGTCTCATTTTTTTCTTTATTACAGTGCTCGATGGTTTCCCCATCGAGTTTCACTTCTTGTCATGTATGCTGCCATGTAAAAACTGCAAATTCATGTCCCGTATGTTGCGATATTATCGCGACGATCTACTATTTCCTTCCATTCTCCACTAGGAAATCAAGCAATATACACCCTGCAAATGCCACTATTCATGGCAATTGGAATCCATTCAAGTTTCTGAAAACGTTTTTCAAGTTCCATTCCCCAGCAGATTCCAACCGTATCTATTTCGGCGTCTATATTATCTTCTGTTAGTTCTTCTGCAGACAAGTGCTTATTATTCAAATGAATCCAACCATTCCACTCTTCACTGTTAACTAATAATCTTTTCTTCTCTTCAAAAGATAATGTACAGGGGATTCTTTTATGTAAGCGATACTTTGCCAGTTCCCATATATACATTACACGCTCTGAAGGATTCTGCTTTTGCTTCTCTATTAAAGTGGCTAGAATAGATACGAAGCCTGGTTCCTTTAATTCTGGCTGATTTATCCAATAGTTATTTAAAGCCTCGCTTTCTTTACGCTGTATTTCTTCTATACGTTTATAGTCTTCATCTTGATAGGTAACGACAAATGGGCTTTCACTCTTTTTAGCCTGATTCCCATACCACAACTGACCAGCAACAGGTGGTTTTACAGCGTACAGAGATGAACCCAAACTGAAATCCTGCTTACGCAATTCTTGATATTTGATAACCCAAGAATCATTTCTATAATATACATTCAACAAATAAAGAGCTGCCATAGCATGAAGCAATGCTTTCACATTACCCATAGGCATAGACAAATACCTGTCATGCTTCACCGCTTGATAACATCTTTCCCAATAAGTCCCCTGGCGTTTGTGAGCATCCTTTAGTGGTCTCAACTCGCGATTCTCCTCTTTCGTCAGATTAAAGTACGGAGCTACAACCAATACTTTCTTATTGTGAGTTTCCCACTTAATATCAATCTTTTTTAAGCAGTCTTCATCAAAAAAGATTGAATTTGACCCTCTTGGCTTTGAACCACCTATAAAATGGTATAGTTCCTTGGATATTGCCTCTATCTGAACACAACAGCGCACCAATAAATCTGCAATAAGCGGTGAGAATGTTTCTAACTGTGATTTACACGAACAAGCCTTTTCTTCTCCATGCTCAATCTTTGTAATCTCATCCGTCACGAAGATATATTTTGATACTTCAATAACCTCTTTTTCAAGGTTCAGGTATGTTTGCCAAAAAATATCTGACTTTTTCATTCGCTAGTATTATTACCACTGATTCTTCCTCCTATACTGTTCCGTCAGTTCCAGAAGTTTTCTAAACTTCTCTACCCTCTCCGGCTTCATCTTACCAGCATTCAAGGCTTTACGATTCGCCTTGAGCCAGTTCAGCATATCGTGCTCCTCTATCCGATGCTTCGACGGATTGCGTTTGTTGGCTTCAATAAAGTCAACCACCTCTTTATAATTCTCCTGCCAACGTTCATCTTGTGTCATTTCAATATCCCTTCTTATTCCGCATGTTAAAATAATAATGCATCCTTCTCCATTTCCATCGATTCACCCGTTTCAATCCTTACTATCATTCTCATCATCCAAGTCTTCATCCCACTGAGAGCTAAGTTTTAGAAGTTTCTGAAAGTCTGTCTCAAATTCTAACGCTTCTTCTCCATCAGGAATGGTATTATCATTATCATCGATCTTACCCTCCTGCTCCATTTTATTCAGCCATTTTTTATACCTCTTTTTATTCCACGGCGATTCCTCATAATAATATGAACTTGGACCAAAGCCCATTATTTTCCAGAACATAGCATTTGAGAGGCGTATTATCCTTTTTTTATGCAACCACAATAATGTATCATACTTGATGGGTAACCATAGTTTCATCCATTTATGCTTGAAATCACCCATCATTTTCTGAAACTTTGTACTTTCATAGAGCCTAAACTTATGATGTATCACGCCCTCAGAATCCAAATATGCCCATTCTCCATTCTGTTCATGGTTGCCCCAACTTCCATACTTGCTGTATATCTGTCTTTCTGTCAAAACAGGCCAAAACAAGGTTAACCTTTCTCTCTTAAGAAAGTCCATTTTCTTATATAATAGCAAATAAAATGTCGTAGAAGTACGAAATATATTTTTTCAACCTCCTTTAGGCCATACGAAGGCAGATTTTCTATACTCCATCTCCATATTACGCCCTTCATCTTCATCATATGAATATTGTGGAGACAGTTTACTGCTATATAATGATATGTCCCTATCGGAAGCTAAAAGACCGAAACGAAGGTAGTTCAGAATAGCATACTTTTCAATAAGCCTCTTGAATCTCTGGTGATAAAAGCCACTATAGAAGAGCATGATTAGTTCATATTGCGACAATGTAGCTCTTACTATGCATGCATATTCATATTTTTTGCGAGAATCAACCAGGTTTTCCTCCGCGTCATCAATATCAAGTACCTTACAAAATCTTTATCAAAAGTTGAATTATCTTTCATGCAATCCCCCTTTAATACCATTTAGGTATATCATTATGCCATAGACACTTCTACCTTCCTTTATTTCATTTCTTTATTCGCTTTACGAGCTTCATACTATCATTAACGACAGTGGTCGCCTCTTCCGCTGTTGGCTCATCGCCATAATGAACAATTCTGTTTCTCAATTTTGACCAATTCATGATATTTGTCATATCTACCTCCGAAATGATCCCCATATCATGTGCCAGAAGGCTTACCTGATGCATGCCAGAAACAAATATCTTTTTATCCTTTTGCGCAATAACCAGATTACGTAGTATAATTTCCAAAAGAGCCACAGCAGAGATGACCGCAGCTTTATATTCTTTCTTATTAAGCAGTCTTTCGGGCTCGGCCTGAATCGTTTTATTCTTCTTATCTGCTATTGTCTCAAACCAATGTTCAATATCACCCATCACATTTTCAGGATGCTCATAAAAATCAACTGGCTTCTTTATGATCTTAAATGAGGAACTTTTATTGATGTCTATACCATCCCCACTAAGGACGAGAATGTTGGCCTTTGTTTTATTTTGAGAGATAATTTGACTAAACTCATAAGCGGTATTACTCGTGCTTATATCTACAACAAAATATTCTGATTTAGAAATTAGAAAGGAAACTTTTGCCATCCAGTTATCACCCACAGAAACTACGGAATCTGCAGTTATAGGCACAAGTCCATTCCTGATAGCTATAGGGAACAGATAATCTTTATAAAATGGCATCATTCTCAATGGAACAGAAAAGAAACACAATCTATTATAAGAATCTGATGGCATAGCTAATGCCGATTGTGTTTCACTTTCACTGACTATTTTTATATTTTCGTTCCAATACTGCTTAATTTCATTAAACAATTCTTCCAATATCCGAGAATAGTCTTTGGGATCGCCATCAAGATTGATAACATCTACACCTCTGCGCTTATATCTTTTTATTTCAGTTTCAGAACATCCCACCTTAATGGTATACGCCTGACGTCTAAGACTGCCAAGACGGTTTTTAAGTATTTGCCAAATCTGTCTCAGATCCACATCATCAAGACTATATCCGAGAAAAAGAGGAGTACGCGTAATTAGCAAATTGGAAAGAAAAGTAGACAATAAAGGATGAACATCCAAAAATTTGTCGTAATCCTCTTCCGTAGCGACCATGCTGTCAGGGTCATATATATCCCCATGCAACTTAAGCAGTGTCACTTCGTCTTTTGAAGGAGTTATTGAAAGTTGGCTTTCTCTGACTATAGCATTACAAGGTCTTTTCAGAAAAGAGAAAGTATCTTCTAACAATCGGTCGAAATTAGTTGTACAAACGACATCAAATTGCAACTGGCACAATGCCTTATGAGTTTTACCTGGCACAACTTTTCCATTCAAAAGAAGTTCCTTCATTTTTTCAACCATACTAGGACGACTGAATGAATACTCATAAGAAGATATCGCATCAATAGCTGTGGAATACTTGTAGCCAGGGAGATCTTTGGCAAATGCTTGCCCCAACTCATCCCAATCAAGCATTTTCTTTCCCTTGGGTATCTCTGCATTTTTAGAGAATCCTGAACCAATAAAGGGCAAGCATCTGTTCTGAATAATGCTATTCAGAAGCGGTTTTGGCAGTTGAGTGATATAGTTATTAGTTGATATCATATTTTTACACTTATCTACTCGGTACAATCCACTCCTTGGGGTCACCCCGTCGGGATGACAGGGAGATGCATTTTGTCGTATATGTGGTATCACAACTCATAGATGACTGATGACCAATGCATCATGATTAGAAGTAACCAACGGCACAAAGATAGTGCAAATCGAGCGAAAAACCAAATTTTATTTGGATTTTTCCGAGATGCAGCCTATCTTCGACCTAATTTCGAGGTCAAAGATAACGAAAAAACAAATACTTTCCAAATATTTCCCGATTTTTTTATCAAAACTTTACTTTGGGGCCTGGCCCCAGCAGTACACAATCCTCGTATGCGAGCCTCAATCGCATCATTAATCAAACAAATCTTTGATTCTTCCTTCTACTTCAGGACTCAACTTTACACCATTTGCAATAAGTTGTAGCCCTTTTGCATCTATTTGACCATCAAGCCGATGCACCTTTCCGTCTTTAATAAGCTTACCAAACTCTGTTTCACTGATTTCAATGACATTGTTACAATTGATATAAGTCTGATTCTTTGTAAACTTGTTCATGTCATTCTTTACAAATACAGGAAAAGTGTTCAGGTCCAGTCCCTTCAGTTTCGCAAGTCGGAAAGCTGTATCAGTCTGTGAAGAGCATGTTGAGAAAAGCAAAATTTTGTTTTTCTTTTTGATACAAATATGAATGTGCTCTTGAATGCCGATTGGACAATCTACAGTAAAGAAGTATTTCTCTCCTTCACCAACAACTGCCCCCATCAACTCTACTGGGATATCCATAAAAATGCTAAACGCGATTATACTGATGATACAATTCTTGAGTCAACTCCAGCAATTCATGACTATCGTTGAACAACTTACGTTCATCATTTGGGGCATCTTCAAAGAAATGATCCAAATCTATTTTATATGAATTCTTAGAATCCCTATTTTTCAGCATATCTTTGTAAAAAAGCCACTCAGGGAACTTATGTGATATACTGGAAAGGCGAATAGCATCGTAGCCATTATACTCGGCAAGTACCTTGTTTAAAGCATCTAAATCAGATTCCGAAAACTCTTTCAAATCCGGTTCTGCAATCGCTTTGTATTGATGATCACTGAGAATAAGAAATTTATCTATGTACCCTTTAGGATCCTTCAGCTTAGTCTTAGCTTTCTCCAACAAGCATTTAGCATCAGACGGCACAATACCATAAGGCATAGCATAATACGAATCACCCGTAATCGTCCTGCCTGTCTGGCGAAGATGATAACGATCAGCCAACCACAAAAGCTTATAAGCCTTCATGTTATCCAACATCTTGTCAGGCTGGTAATTAGCCAAATAAGTCAGTGCCTGAATAATTTTTCTTGTATCTTTAGCCATATTCGTGTGCAAAGATAAGACATTATTTCGAGAAATACAAATATTTGCAGATCTTTTATTAAAACTTCACTTCGGGGCCTGGCCCCAGAGGGAAGTTTACGACTCACGAACGGTACCAAAAACAATCAGCAGCCACACCCTTCATGACAAAGAATGTGGCTGCCGATAACTCAAAACTTTACTTTGGGGCCTGACCCCAGCACTAAACAACCGCCCGTTTTGAGCCTATTGCAAAAATCACTATCGCAACCACAACACAAATTGCACATATTGTCAATATTACACTTGCAGCAATCTCATTATAAAAACGCAAACATGAATATTTATCCGACGATGATTCTATATGTTCCGTCTCCAACTGTTCCTGCACATCTTTTGTTTTATCGATTTCTATCATATTATCTCCCCTTCTTATAATTCTTTCTAATCTTACAATACTTTTTTAGGTCATCGAAGTGCAAGTCACACATTTTGAAATATGTCTCATGGAAGTCTTCTCGTGATTTCTTCACAATTTCCTCATAATAATCTTTCGAACACTTCTGACCATTCTCAAAATATACAGTATGCTCATCCTCATAAATATCAGTATACGTAATTTTCACAAAGTTTACCAACTGACAAGTAAATCTATTTAAGCTCAGACTATTCCATTCGCACTCATCACAAAATCTTTTAAACTCCAAATAATTGCCTTCTGTGATGTCAGTTATCACCTCACCTATCAATCCTGGCTGATCTGCATGAGATGCAAAATAATCTATTATTGGAATATAGAGCGTTTGTCTGTCTTGGTAGTATCTTTCTTCAAATTTTATAAAAGTCTCACATAGAATAATACCCATTGATTGTGCCTCTCTACCAATATTCTTAATTGACAATATCTCTGTATCATTAATAGAATCTTGTTTAACTTTATCATAATAAGTCGTTACGTCGAATATAGGCTGATTTTCTTTCTTTTGAGACTCATATTGTCCTTCCTGTAGCCACAGTTGTTTAAAACTAACAAATAGCGCAAATAATGATACCACTATTGCTACCGCTGCCAAAATATCAGAAGCTTTAATCCTCCACTCAGTTTTCATGTACCGCTTTTTCTTAATTTCACTAATTTGTATTTCATCGTTTCTTGTCACCGTTACCTGTGGTTTTCCACAGGGATCCTCCCAGTACTCATCAATTCCCCCTCTGATTAGCCTTTCTTAAAACCGACAAGCGGCCATATCCCTATTGGAAGTTGCTCTCAAACCAATAGTTCAATGACCGACTTATCAGTAATGCTGTTTATGCGAACATTGGTTCGCCTTCATAGTTCTTACATTTTTTCGTCAGACATCGCTACGATAGTAGCACTTGTACCACTCCGCAAACTTTCTTAATCCCTCTCTCAACGTTATCTTTGGAGTAAACCCGAAGTCACGTTCAAGGGCTGAAGCATCAGCATAGGTGGTGGGAACGTCTCCCGGCTGCATGGGAACGAGCTTCTTGTGGGCTTCAAAATCGAAGTCTGCGGGAAGGACACCGGCACGAACCAGTTCCTCTTGCAGGATATTCACGAAATCCAGCAGGTTCTCTGGCTGGCCTCCTCCGATGTTATAAACGGCGTATGGAGGGATGGGCAAGCCATCTTCACCCTTTTTACGTTCTGGTGCACCTTGCATCACACGATACACACCCTCTACAATGTCATCGACGTAGGTGAAGTCACGACGGCAGTTGCCGTAGTTGAATATCTGTATGGTTTCGCCCTTCAGCAGTTTGTTGGTGAAACCGAAGTACGCCATATCAGGACGACCAGCAGGGCCATACACCGTAAAGAAGCGCAAGCCTGTTGTGGGGATGTCATACAACTTTGAATAACAGTGAGCAAACAGTTCATTGCTCTTCTTGGTTGCTGCATACAACGACACAGGATTATCCACACGGTCGTCAGTACTGAATGGCACTTTCTTGTTGCCACCATACACAGAACTGGATGAAGCATATACCAGATGCTCTACAGGATAATGTCTACAAGCCTCTAAGATGTTGTAGAAGCCTATCATATTGCTCATGATATACGCATCCGGATTCGTAATCGAATACCGCACCCCTGCCTGCGCCGCCAGATTCACAACAACTTGCGGCTTATATTCCTCAAAGATGCTGTCAATCGTCCCCTTATCCGCAATATCACCTTTGACAAACTTCCATGTAATACCTTCAGGAACTATTGTGTTTAGTTCGTTCAAGCGATACTCCTTCAGTGCCACGTCATAGTAGTCGTTCATATTGTCGATACCAATGATGGTAGCACCTTTCACATCTTTGAACAGACGCTTCACAAGATTCGATCCGATGAAACCGGCAGCTCCCGTAACCAATATGGTCTTATTATTCAAATCAATCTTTTGCATAATATTAAAAAACTAATAAATCACCCGTAAGGGCGAAAGCTTTGTGATTTATACCAAAGCCATGACGTAGGGCGGTCTCCGCCCGTAGTCAATTGCATCCCCCTTTGAAGGGGGCCTTGGGGGTAACACCCCTCTTTTGATTCGTTTTCTCGGAGTGAGCGAGAAAATGAATGAATCTACCCGAAGCGCTTGACAGCTTCGTAATAGGTGTCTAATGACCCTATGTCGAAACGTCCGGCACTCATTGGCCAAGCATGCATCGTGGTATGCTCTACCATATAGTGAGCAAGGTTGCCAGGAGCATCCTTGCCACAGCCATCCTCTACAGAGTGACGTACCAAGTCCAAATCCTTTTTCAGATAGATATAGAACGGTGGTACAGCCCAGTGACTCTTAGGCACCTGTGGTTTCTCCTCCATACCCAGCACCCGGTGATTCTCATCCAGTTCCACGACTCCTGTCCTTTGTAGTTTCTCTATCGAAGGCTGCTCATGACACATGATGCAACTCGTCTGTTTCTCCTTGGCGAAGTCCACAAACTCCTGGAATGAGAAGAACAGCAGATTATCCGCTGCCACTACCAACAAATCATCATCGATGTGGAGCTTATCCATCGCAAACAGCAAGTCGCATACAGCACCAAGGCGAGTATCGTTAGTTTCAGTACCATCATCCACAATGGTTATGGGTTTGCTATAATGCAAATCCTTCTTCCAGTCTTCGAAAATACCTGCAAACTTATGGTTTGTAATGATGATATGTTCATCTATCTCAGGAATCCTGTCAATATCATCCAGCATCCTTCCCAGAATAGTATTCTCCCCAATCTTCAGCAACGGCTTCGGGAAGTTCTTCGTCAACTCCCCTAACCTCGTTGCATACCCAGCAGCTATAACAATATTCTTCATCTATCAAAAATCTCTTAGTCTATTCGATAAAAAACTCATCGCTCGCCCTTTAGGGCACAGGCTTTGCGAGCGATACCAAAACTTTTGAAATCGACGGATTCTGCGATTTCAAACTAAAGCCCCTTTGAAGGGGTTTGGGGGTAACAGTCTTCTTTGGTTCTTTTTCTTCTGCTGTCAGAAGAAATGAACAAGACTTCCTATCGCTTCATACGAAGCGAGCCCCGTCATCAGGTTTTACCCAAAACACTTGGAATGTCTTTTCATACTCAGGGAACTGCTCCAGATATTTCTCTGTCAGCACCTTTTGAATCTCATCCTTATATGCAGGATCAACAAGCGCGATACAAGCACCCTTAAAGCCTGCTCCACTGAACCTACCACCATATACACCCGGCAACTGCCGCATAATCTCATAGATAGCAATCAACTCAGGACTTCCGCACTCATAGTTGTGGATGCTACTCTCGCAAGAGTCAAAACTCAACTTTCCGAAAAGCTTCAGATTCCCCGTTTCCCAAGCAGTCACGCCTTGACGCACACGGCGGTACTCGCTGTAGAAGTGCTCTGCACGACGAGCAAACCTTGCAGGCATGGCAATACGCGTCTTATCAAATGTTGCCTTGGGAATATCGCGAAGGAATGTCTTATCAAACGTCTTCAGTGGTTGGTCAGTATAGGCCAACATATTCCATACAGCCGTCTTACATTCATACACACGTAGATTGTAGTCAGAGTTTACCAACGAACGTGTCAGTCCAGAGAAGAAGATGCCAATCTCAAACTCTGGCATATCAGCATTGCGTTTAATGATACGCCAATCATTCGAATCACAGTCGAGGAACAAAAGACCATCTTTTTTGCCTAGTGCAATACAAGCCTGGTCAAGCAAGCCGTTATTCAGTCCAATGTACTCACGCTCTGCCTCCGATGCGATTTTCACCACTTCAAAAGGTTGCAGCGTAATATCATTCGCCTTTGCAAACGCCATTACGTAGGCAATGAGTACTGCTGCAGATGAAGACAGGCCACCAACGGGCAGCGAGCCTTGAATAACGCCTTCTATACCATGACTCAACTCAAATCGTTTGCGAAGGGCATATTTCGCACCACGAGTATAATCTCCCCAGTGTCTTTCTTTTACCTGCGATGGGGTATTAACATGGAACTCCACATCACCCTCAAATGTTCGTGAAGATAATTTAACAAGGCTATCATCACGGACATTAAACCACAGATCAATGCCTTTATCTATAGCAAAGCCTGTCACCAATCCATGCTGGTGATCAACGTGTGCGCCCAAAGGGCAAACCCTATACGGGCTAAAAATATGATATTGGTAATCCTTCATAAACATTATTTCTTACATCATACATCTTACTCCTTACATCACTTGCTTCCCCACTGTGGCCAAAAGAGGTATGAACAAAACAGCCACAGGACTTTCAAAACTTTCTTCATTTCTCAGGCACTTCAAGAATTCCTTCCTTATCATGCGGAACAAACGGTCCCTCTTTGCATTCAAAGATAACACTCCCAGGCTCTAACGACTCCAGCTTATGCCACACATTCTTAGGGATGTCAACTCCATAATTGCCACTCTCTTGACTCAACACCACATCTTCTATGACAGAGCCATCATCATTGTGAGTAGTCACTCTAACCTTGCCTCGCAGGATTACGAAAGACTCATCCTTCGTTGGGTGTTTATGGATAGGTACCACAGTCCCTGGCTCTACCGCATTCAAGAAGCGATGACACTTATCTTCCAGCGACTGATGAAAATTATAGTTCATGCGCAAACGAGGAGAAGCCTTCGCCTGCTCGGAAACTTGGTCGAGCAGATTCTTATTTATAATCATATAGATTAATATGTTTCAG